>Ga0182024_10000286_pt1 | contig 128170 bp, 112 predicted proteins | sample P32metaG_FD_120480 | JGI IMG/M metagenome (GOLD analysis project Ga0182024, IMG submission 120480) | Permafrost microbial communities from Stordalen Mire, Sweden - P3-2 metaG (Illumina Assembly) | ecosystem: Environmental > Terrestrial > Soil > Wetlands > Permafrost | place: Sweden: Stordalen... | reverse complement strand
GGTCACCAGGCCGTAAACCACGGCGCAGGCGGCGCAGACCAGAGCGACGACGACCCCATGGTTCATCAGAAAGCTACTCAACAGAAATCCTCCGCGGTCTTGTTAGCGTGCCGCGCGAGGATTTCGCGCGTACATATGTCCCCCGGCTCGCTCGTCAGAGCGCTTTCCCGGCGGAAAGGCGGGCGCAGTCTATCGTGCCGGCCCCAGAAAAGCGTTCTCAGCGTCCCGGCACCCACAACCTGCCGCTCGACTCCGCCGGCCCGGCGCCGGGCTTACCATCCTCCGGTGGCGCATCTGGCTTATCCGCGGCCGTCGGCGCGCCGGTCTTCCCCTCCGCGACGGGCGTACTCGACTCTCCGGCCGGCCGTTGTCGTGAGCCCGGCTCGCCACCACCTGCCTGCGCCTCACGCGCATAGGCAATCTGCAGCTGTGACAGCGCGTCGCGCAGAGGTCGTAGCTCCTGAGCGGCGACACTTCGTTCCAGGATCCCCAACAGCGCCCGCACGCCGTCGACCGCGTCGCGCACCTGCTCGAGGTCGCGCTCACCATCCGCACCCGGAGCCAGGCCCAGACGGCGACCGCCCAGGTTCAGCAACGACACCGCCGCCTGCAGGATCATGTCCGCCGTGGTGATGCGGCTCAGTTCCGCTTCGTAGGCCGCGCGTAGCTCCTCCTCACTCGGTTGTCCCGGGCGTCCCGATGGATCGCCGCCGATCGGATCTCCCGCCTGCGCTGCTGGGTCGCTGCTCATCGGTCGTCTTCCTCCTGTCTCCGCGGTCCGGTGGCCGCCGGGCATGCTCGCCTCACACCGCCACCTCCTCTGAATAGGTCTGCCGGGTCTCGGCCACCGAAGCCGCGAAGACCTCCTCGCGCGTGGCGCCCGCTGCGATCATCTCACGCTGCCGCTGCGCGCCGTTGCGCTCGGGGAAAGCGAGCTCGATGCCCAGCTCCGCTCGGACCGGCGCCGTCCATGCGGCCAGGCGCTCGATCGCCGCGCGCGCTGGGTACTCCTCGCCCCGCTGCAGATCAAGCAGCCGGCCGTCGAGCCCGAAGCGGATCGCGCGCCACATGTTCTCCTCGATCATCCGCGGCGGCGGATCGGCGAAGGGGACGCCCTCGTCGACGTCGCGCAGCGCCTGGGCGATACACGCGACCATCAGCGCGGCCAGCGCGTCGGACTCCTGGGCGGTGGCCTGCGCATCGCAGATCCGCACCTCCACGGTGCCGAAGCTGAAGTGCGGCCTGACCGACCACCATACCTGTGTGAACTCCACGATCGAGCGTGTGCGCACGAGCAGTTCGATGTACTCGCGGTACGCCCGCCAGCCGCCGAACGCGTCGGGCACCCCGCAGCGCGGAAAGCTCTTCGTGAAGCTCTGCGTCCGCGCCGAGTGCAGTCCCGTATCGAGACCGTCCAGCCAGGGTGAGTTCGCAGAGATCGCCAGCAGCACCGGCAGCAGCGGCCGCAGGCGGTCGCAGACGCGCACCGCGCGGTCGATGTCGCGCACGCCCACGTGGGCGTGCAGGCTGAAGGTGTTGTTGCGCCATGCCACGTACTTCAGCCCTTCCTCGACTCGGCGGTAGTGCTCGGTTTCGATGATCGGCTGCTCGCGGTAGTCGGCCCACGGATGCGTCCCGGTGGCCCCCAGCGCGGCGCCGTGAGCGGCGATTAGCGCGAACAGTCCTCTGCGCCGCTCGCGCTGGCGCGCCAGCGCGTCGTGAAGGTTGACACCAGCGCCGGAGATGATCTCGATCTCCGAAGAGATCAGCTCACCCGTGATGTGCTCGTGCAGGAGCCGATCGCCCTCCGCGGCGGCGCGCAGCTCCTCAAAGCGCGGCTCCAAGTCGAGCGTGCGCGGGTGAAGGATCGAGAACTCCTCCTCGACGCCCACCGTCATGTCGGTCGCCGCGGCGAAGGTCTGCTCCACCCTGTCGAGGTCGAGACTGGTCATCGCTCAGGTGCAGGTGCAGGTCAGATCAGATTGGGCCAGGTCAAGTCGGGCAGGTCAGGTCAAGTCAGATAGAAGTACAGCGCGTAGAGCAGATCGACGGCCGGGCTCGACGTGTGGACGGTCACCTCGGGGGGCACGTCCAGCAGTGATTCGGAGTAGTTGAAGATGATCTTCACGCCCGCCTCCACCAGCTCGCTCGCGAGCCCCTGGGCGGCATCCGTGGGCACCGCCAGCACACCCACGACTATGTCCTCATCCTCCACCACCTGGCGCAGATCGCTGGTGTGGCGCACTGCCTGGCTGCCCACGCTCGTGCCGATCTTCGCCGCGTCCACGTCGAAGATCGCCACCACCCGAAAGCCATGGTCGGCGAAGATGTCCGAGGAGGCGATCGCCTTGCCCAAATGGCCCGCGCCGAGCAGCGCGATGTTGTGCTGGCCCGCCGTGCGCAGGATCTTGCGGATCTGCGAGACGAGCGCCTCGACGTTGTAGCCGACGCCGCGCTTGCCGAACTTGCCAAAGCCAGAGAGGTCGCGACGGATCTGGGTCGAGTTCACGTGGGTGTAATCCGAGAGCTCCTGTGAGGAGATCGTCTCCTTGCCCATCTTCTTGGCCTGCGTCAGCACCTGCAGGTAGCGCGACAGGCGCGCCGCCACGCCGAGTGACAGCCGCTCGCTCGAGGAGATCCCGCCGCCCAGCCCGGTAGCACCTGCTCCTGTGCTCACTTCGTTGTAGGTCATCGCCGTGACTCTAGAGGATGCTTCCTCTAGCGACGGCCGGCGGTTGCGAGGTGATCGGTCGTTCCCCAGTGGCGTAGGCGTCGAGCGCCAGGTACTCCGGGTAGGGCAACGCCCGCGTAAAGCGCGCGGAGCTTGCGATCATTGCGGCGTTGTCAGTGCACAGCACACGTGGCGGAACATGCAGCTCCGCGTCGAGCTCGCCCAGCCGCCGGCGCAGCTCGCCGTTGGCGGCCACGCCGCCGCCCACCGCCAGACGGCCGATTCCGGTCTGATCAAGCGCATGGGAGGCGCGCTGGATCAGACTGTCCACGATCGCCGTTTGATAGGAGGCCGCCAGGTCGGCGCGACGCGCTCGGGCCTCCGCCTCGGAAAGCTCGCGCAGCCGGTAGAGCAGTGCGGTCTTCAGCCCGGCGAAGGAGAAGTCGAGACTCCGCGCAAATGCCGCCCGGCCCGACCCCCGCCCGCCACGGGAGCGCTCACCCCGAGAGCCCGGAAAGGAGAATGCCTCAGGATCTCCCTCGGCGGCCAGACGCTCCAGCGCGGCGCCGCCCGGGTATCCCAGCCCGAGCATCCTCGCCCCCTTGTCGAACGCCTCCCCCGCGGCGTCGTCGAGTGTGCGGCCGAGCACCTCGTATCCATCGTGCTCGGCTACTTCCACCAGCAGCGTGTGGCCACCGCTGGCGATCAGGCAGAGGAACGGGGGTTCGAAGCCATCGAGGAAGTTCGCCGCGACGTGCCCCTGCAGATGATCGATGGGCGCGAACGGCAGCTCACGGGCCGCGGCCAAAGCCTTTCCGGTGGACAGCCCAACCAGCAATGCCCCCACAAGTCCCGGGCCCTGCGTAGCTGCCACTACCCCGATCTGCTCGAGCGTCATATCCGCCTCACTCAACGCCTGCTCGACGACGAGGTTGATCAGTTCGAGATGCTGGCGTGAGGCGATCTCCGGGACGACTCCCCCGAAGCGATCATGCACTCCCTGCGATGAGATCACGTTCGAGCGCAGCCGGCCGTCGGCGCCAAGCACGGCAGCGCAGGTGTCATCACAGCTGCTCTCGAGCGCGAGGATGTTCATACCGGCCCCGGGTTGGGCACATCATCGAGGGAGCCCCTGAGTGTCGCCGGGGTGCGCCACATCACAAGCGCGTCCTCGCCGTTGTCCTGGTAGTAGCGGCGACGCATGCCTGCTGCCCGGAAGCCCTCCCTTTCATATAGGTGGATCGCGACATGGTTGGAGCGGCGCACCTCCAGGGTGAAGCGCGCATCGTCATCCGCAACTTGCGCATACAGCTCGGCGAGTAGTGCCGAGGCCACCCCCAGGCGCTGATAGTCGATATCGACAGCCACATTCATCACGTGCCATGCGTCCTCGTAGCGAGAGCAGATCAGATACCCCGCCAGCCGCCCGCCGTACGTGGGGTCGAGCACCGCCGCCAGGCAGATCCCGGACTGCTTGGAACGCTCCAACACGAACATCGCAAGTGACCACGGCGTTGGGAACACGCGGCGCTCGATCGCAATCACCTGTAGCAGATCAGGATAGACCAGCCGCCGGATCTTCACGGACAGAGGGTCGCTGGTCACGGACAGAGGATCGCTGTTCACGGGCGAGGGGTAAATGGCTCGGTCACGGCTGGGCATCATCCCTGGGTTGGCGCACCGTCAGATGGCTGCGCGAGCGCCAGCGCTTGCTTGTGCTCCAAGGCGATCTCCGCATCCGGACGGCGTCGGTAGTCCGGCACGATCGCCTCACGTGACGCGACCGCCTCCGCACGGACGCCGAGGTCGCAGATCGCCTCTGCGTTCACCAGGTGCAGCGGCGAAGAATCGAGCGGGACCCCTATGCCGGTGACCTGTAGGTCTCCTCGAAAGCGCACGGCCCCGTCGCCGATCGCCTGCCACCGCCTGCCCCGTTCGTCTCCTATTACTGCTTCGGCTTGCTCTACGACGCTCCCCAGATCCGCGGGGGCCAGTGCGCGCGGCGGCACGAGCTCCTCGGCCGATCCTCGATCGGTCATCTCGTACGCAGCCGCAAACGCCTCTCCGCGGCGTGCATCCAGGACCACGAGGACGTAATGTGAGCCATCCAGCTCGGATCGCAGCGCCGGCTCGGCGAGCGCGCGCAGGCTCGATACCCCAACCAGATCAACGCTTAGCGACTGCGCCAGCCCGCGCGCGGTCGCGACCCCCACGCGCAGGCCCGTGAAGGTGCCCGGCCCCAGCCCAACGGCGATCCTGTCGATCGCGCGCCAGCCGATGCCGGCGCTCCCGAGCAGCTCGTCCGCCATCGGCAGCAGTCTTGTGGCATGTCCGGGATGCTCGCTGGTTCCGGGGTTATCGCGCGCCTGGAGCGTTCTCCCATCCTTCAGGCGCAGCCCCACCGCGGTGGACCGTGTGGCGGTGTCGAAGCCGAGCACGATCATCCCTGCACCACCTCGACCCGCCTGCGGTCCTCGCCCATATGAGCCAACGTCACCCGCACGCGCGCGTCCGACAGCTCGGCGCTGTCCCGGATCGGCCACTCCACGAAAGCGATCCGCCCGGGACCCAGATAGTCATCCAGCAGGCCGGGGTCCTCGGCCTGCAGACCATCTGCGAGACGGTAGAGATCAAGGTGGGACACGGTGGTCTGCGCGGCTCTGTAGCGGTGGCCGATGCTAAACGTCGGGCTGGTGATCGGATCGGTGACGCCCAACGCCCGCGCGGCACCGCGCACGAAGGTCGTCTTGCCCGAACCGAGCTCGCCGCGGATCAGCACCACGTCTCCGTCCCGCAGGCCGACGGCCAGCTCGGCGCCAAGCGCCTCCGTTTCAAGGGGATCATTCGTCTCGACAACGCTCACGCTCACGCCGAGACCTTAGAGCGGATCTCACCTCAAACGCGGGGAGACTCACCTCAAACGCGAGACGAGACGTTCAGCGGCACCGGACGCCGCGGGCACTTAAACACGACCGGCCCGCGGGAGAGGGAAAGCGCGGGCCGGTCGTCACTACTTGGGAGGATGGAGACAGGGCTCGTATCGACAACCATCTCGGTTTGCTTTAGCCCTTAGCCCGAGAGTTTCGACAATTCCCCAAGATCCCCTCTTTCCGGGAGAAATGGCGTCCAAAAAGCGTCTAGAACAACCCCAGCTGGTCGATCTCGGAGCCCTGCTCCTCAACCGCTACCTGTGCTGCTTCAGATGCCGCCTCTGGGAGCACCTCCGGCATCTCTGCCGAGTCCGGCTGCTCAGGGGCGCCCAGCGCCAGTAGCTCCGGCAGCCGCGTAAAGTCCTCGCGCAGCGTCTCGAGCATGCGCGGCGTGTAGAGCGCCGCGGCGGGATGGAAGATCGGATAGAGCCGCACAGCGCGCTTGCCCAGGGTCAGCACCTCGGACTGTCCGTGCAACCGCGTGATCCCGGTCGGATCGCCACGCAGCAGCTTCGTCGAGAAGTTCCCGAGCGTACAGATCACGTTGGGCTGGATCAGCTCGACCTGACGGTGCAGATACTCCTGACAGTTGGCGATCTCGATCGGCTGTGGGTCGCGATTGCCGGGTGGATGGCACTTGAGGACATTGCATATAAACACCTCCGAGCGAGCGATTCCGATCTCCACCAGCAGCTTCTCGAGCAGTTTGCCGGCTGCTCCGACGAACGGCACCCCCTGCTCGTCCTCGCTCGCGCCCGGCGCCTCTCCGATGAACATCAGATCCGCGTTCGCATTGCCCGCGCCGAAGACGACCGTCTTGCGCGTCGCTGCCAGCTCTGAACAGCGCACGCAACCCCGCGCCTGGGCGAAGACCTCCTTCAGGGCCTCGCGCCGCTCGGCTGCCGAGCGCTCGCTCTCCTGGGCTGACACAGCCTGCATGCTATGAGCGATGATCTCGCGATGGCGCCACCCCCCGAGTCCGATGCCGAGAGGGACGGCACCGAGCGAGCGGATCTCCGGGCGGTGCGCGAGCGTCATGAGATCGGTTTGGACACCGCCCGTCCCGAGGCGGTCGCCAAACGGCGCGAGCGCGGCCGGCGCACCGCTCGCGAGAACCTCGCGGAACTCGTGGACGAGGGCACCTTCGTCGAGTACGGCCCACTGGTGTTCGCCGCCCAGGAGCGGCGGCGTTCGCGCGAGGAGCTGATCGAGCGCACTCCAGCCGACGGACTGATCGGCGGAGTCGGGGAGATCGACGGTCAGCGCTGCGTGGCGATGTCCTACGACTACACCGTGCTGGCCGGCACGCAGGGGATGCGCGGGCATCAGAAGAAGGACCGCCTGTTCGAGCTCGCCGCTCGACGGCGGCTGCCGGTGGTGCTGTTCGCCGAGGGTGGCGGCGGGCGACCGGGGGATGTCGATGTGCCGATGGTCGCGGGCCTCGACTGCCGCGCCTTCAACCTGTTCGCGCGCCTCAGCGGCCTCGTCCCGCTGATCGGCATCGCCTCCGGGAACTGCTTCGCGGGCAATGCCGCGTTGCTCGGGTGCTGCGACGTGGTGATCGCGACCGAGGACTCCAGCATCGGCATGGGCGGTCCGGCAATGATCGAGGGCGGCGGGCTGGGCGTCTACGAGCCCGCCGAGGTCGGCCCGATCGACGTGCAGGACGCAAACGGGGTGGTCGACCTGCGCGTCGCGGACGACCTCGCCGCGGTCGCGGCCGCCAAGCGCTACCTCTCCTACTTCGGGGACTCCGTACCGGCCGATGACGTGCGCGTGTCCGATCAAAAGCTCCTGCGAGAGATCATTCCCGAGCGGCGCCGGCAGATCTACGACGTGCGCACGGTGCTTGACGGGCTGTTCGACGAGGACTCCGTGCTGGAGCTGCGCCGCGGTTTCGGAGCGGGCATCGTCGTCGCGCTCGCCCGCGTGAATGGCCGTTCGCTGGGCGTGGTGGCCAACCACCCGCCGCACCTGGGCGGGGCAATCGACACCGATGGGGCCGACAAGGCGGCGCGTTTCATGCAGCTCTGCGACGCGTTCGAGCTGCCGGTGCTGTTCCTCTGCGACACGCCCGGCTTCATGGTCGGCCCCGCGGCCGAGCGGACGGCGGCCGTGCGTCACTTTGCGCGAATGTTCGTGACCGGCGCGAACCTCACGGTGCCGACAGGCACGATCGTGCTGCGCAAGGGCTATGGCCTGGGCGCACAGGCAATGGCGGCCGGTGGCTTCAAGGCGCCGCTCTTCACCGTCGGCTGGCCGACCTCTGAGTTCGGCGGCATGGGCTTGGAGGGGGCGGTGCGCCTAGGCATGAAGCGCGAGCTGGAGGCGATCGAGGATCCCGAGGAGCGTGAGCGCGTGTTCGAGGCCACGGTCGCCGCCGCCTACGAGCACGGCCAGGGCCTGAACATGGCCGCCTACGGCGAGATCGACGACGTGATCGACCCGGCCGACTCGCGTCGCTGGATCGTCACGCTGTTCGACGAGAGCACTCCTCAATGGCGGCAACGAGAGGGTAAGAAGCGCCCGAACATTGACGCCTGGTAAGGGCACCCATGTGCGATTGCGCACATAACTCCCCAAAACGTCCTCGACGGATGTATGCTTAAGCAAGTCGCGACCGGTATCCCCGAGGGAACTGGACCGAGCCAGATGAGCAGAGCAAACCACTCTTCGTCCATGAAGACGCTCCGCACCGTGAAGGATCTGCGTGCGGCGCTCGTTCCAGACCGCCAGACGGGCCTTGAGATCGGCCTCGTCCCCACGATGGGGGCCCTGCACGAGGGCCATCTATCGTTGATCTCCCGGGCGCGCGAGCAGTGCGATCGGGTCGTCGTCTCGTTGTTCGTAAACCCGTCCCAGTTCAACGAGCGCTCCGACCTCGAGCGCTATCCGCGCCAGGAAATCTACGACGCGCGGCTGGCGGCCGAGGCCGGCGCCGACCTGTTGTTCGTACCGTCGGTCGAAGAGGTCTACCCCCCTGGGTTCGCGACGACCGTCGAGGTGCTGGGCGTGACCGAGCGCCTGGAGGGCGCCGCCCGCGGCGCGGAGCACTTTCGCGGCGTGTGCACCGTCGTCACGAAGCTGCTCTGCATGTGCCAGCCGGACGCCGCCTACTTCGGCCAGAAGGACGCTCAACAGGTGGTGGTCATCCGCCGGCTCGTGCGCGATCTGAACCTGCCGGTCCGGATCGAGGTCTGCCCGACCGTGCGCGAGCCCGACGGCCTGGCGATGTCCAGCCGTAACGCGCGCCTGAACGCGGAGGAGCGCGCGCGAGCGCGCGCCCTGTATCGCGCGCTCTGCACCGCCGCCGAGCTCGTCGCCACCGGTGAGCGCTCTCCCGAAGCCCTACTGGACGAGGCACGCGCGGCGATGGCCCCGTCCGCAGTGGAGCCCGAGTACCTCGCGCTCGTCGACCCCGACACGCTGGAGCCCGTCGCCCAGATCGACGGACCAGCCCTGCTCGCGGTCGCCGCCCATGTGGGCGGCACGCGCCTGATCGACAACTTGATTCTTGACCCCTTCGCCGTGCCCACCACCGCGACCCCCACTAAGGAGACCGCCACATGCAGCGTGTGATGCTCAAGTCGAAGATCCACCGGGCGACCGTCACCGATTGCGACCTGCACTACGTCGGCTCGATCACGATCGACCCCGACCTGCTGGAGGCTGCGGACATCCTCGAGCACGAGCAGGTCCACGTTGTCGACGTCGACAACGGCGCGCGCTTCGAGACATACACGATTCCCGGTGTCCGTGGATCTGGCGACATGAAGGTCAACGGTGCCGCCGCGCGATTGGTGCACCACGGCGACACGATCATCGTCATCTCCTACGGCCAGTACGCGGAGGCCGACCTCGCTCATTACGAGCCTCGCGTCGTTCACGTGCAGGCGCAGACCAACCGCATCATCACAATCGACGACGAGGTGGCGACCCTGCTGGCCTGAGGCCCGCGAGCGTCAACCCCGTCAGAGAGGATCACCATGTCCAGCCACGCCCACGTTCAAAGCCACGTCCAAACTCCCTCCGACCCGGGCCGTCTGCCAATGACCCTGCCGCTGCTGGCGGAGAAGAAGCGCCTGCGCGAACCGATCGTGATGGTCACCGCCTACGACTACCCGTCTGCCCGCGCCGCCGAGGCCGCGGGCGTGGACCTGGTGCTCGTCGGCGACTCGGCCGCCACGACCGTGCTCGGGTACAACTCGACGACGCCGGTGGAGCTCGGTGACATGCTCGTGCTCGCGCGCGCCGCACGCCGCGGCCTGCGTACCCCCCTGTTGATCGGCGATATGCCGTTCGGCTCCTACGAGGTCTCAGACGAGCAGGCGATCTCCAGTGCGATGCGTCTGGTCAAGGAGGCAGGCTGTGAGGCCGTCAAGCTCGAGGGTGGCGGCCCGTCCTCGGTCGCTCGCGCCCGCGCGATCGTCGGGGCGGGCATCCCCGTGATGGGCCACGTTGGCCTCACGCCCCAAACCGCCACGGCGCTCGGCGGCTGGAAGGCCCAGGGCCGCACGGCGGCCGCCGCCGCCCGGATCGGCGCACAGGCGGTCGCGCTGCAGGAAGCCGGCTGCTTTGCGCTCGTGTTCGAGGCGATCCCCGCCGCCGTCACCGACGAGCTGATGCCCGGCATCGAGATCCCCGTAATCGGCATCGGCGCCGGCCCCGCGACCGACGGGCAGGTGCTCGTGTTCCACGATCTGCTCGGCATCCGCGATGGGCTGGGAGCGCGCTTTGTCAAGCGCTACGCCAACCTGCAGGAGGAGATGAACACCGGCGTCGCGGCCTACACCGAGGACGTGCGCACCCGGCGCTACCCCGGCCCCGAGCACACCTACTCGATCGACCCGGCCGAGCTTGCACAGCTGCATTCGCAGCTGGGCTGAGCCGAGACTGTCGACCGTCTGCGCCGCGAACCGGCGAACCGGCGCCGGGCCACCCATCAGGGGTCAGCAGGCGATGGCAAGCGCGCAACCATGCCCGGTTTCCCCTCCACTGGGGGACCCGGTGCCGGTTGACCCACCCGGTGTGGTGGGCGTTTCCGCGGTCGTCGTAGGCGTTTCGCCGCCTCCCGAGCCGCCCCCGGTAGACCCGCTGCTCGGAGGACTCGGCGCGGGCGTGCTCGCGGTCGGCGTGGTGGCCGGCGGCTGCGGTGCCGGGACGCCGCTCGTGGGCGTGGCCGGGGAGGAGCTCTGGTGGTGGGTGGATCGGCGGTGAGTCGCCCGGCGGATAAGGTGGGCCACCGGCATCGGGGTGCTCGATTGATTGCTACCGACGATGGCGGGCGTGGCGCCGTGCTCGCGGACCAGTGACGGGTTCGCGGAGTGGCCTTCCCTATGAGTGAGCCTCCTCGCGTGAGCCCGCTGGCGTGCGCTGCCGCGCGCCGCGCGGGTGGAGCTCAGCGCCGAGGTCGCCGGTAGTGGCGGTACGCGGCTGTCGGGTGCGACGCTCCCGGCCAGGACCACGGCGAGAATCAGGCACAGGACAGCGGCTCCAAGGACCCACCTGAGACGACGCTCGCCGATCGGCTTCCCACCGCTCACAGCCCGCATCGCGATCCGCATCCGCCTCGTCGCGGCTCGCATCGATCCGCTGGCGCCCCAGTGGCCGGCAGCCGCGATCTGTGCATCAGGCGTCGCTCCAGTGTCGGCCGGCGACATCGAGGACGGCGTCGTGTCGGGGACAGCATCTGCGATGTGACTCCAGTCGGCCCCAACGAACCGCGCCGCGTGCGCAATCGTCGCGCGGCGCAGCCAGGCCAGCAACACGATCGGTCCAAGCGCGCGGTAGGAGACGCCCGCCTCCTCCATCGCCGCGCGGCTCAGCCGGCATGTCTCACAGCCGTCCATGTGCGTGCCCAGCCAGCCCAGCTCCTCGGCATCGCTGCGCTGGGTGTCCTGCAGCCGCGCGAGCAGCGCCAGCGCGCGCTCGCAATCGGGCGAGGACGCGGCGATCGACGCCAGCGCGTCGCCCCTGAGCTCCTCGCGCAGCCTCATCCGCGCGCGCGAGATCAGTTGCGCGACGGCGTTCTCGTTCAATCCCACTACCTCGCCGATCTGCTCGTACGAGAGCTGCTCGAGCTCTCGCAGCGCAAGCACCTCGCGCTGGCGCCCGGGCAACCGGGCGTTGGCGGCGCGCACGTCCTCGCGGGTGGCTGCCAGCAACGCGGCCCGCTCCGGGTCGTACTCGATCTCGCTCGGCTCGGATGCTCGCTCGCCGAACGGGGATCGGTTGGTCGTCGAACGGTCGATCTCCTCGGCGACCGGCTCGACCTTGCGCCGGGCAGCAATCGTGTCGTAGCAGGCGTTGCGTGCGGTCGTGAGTGCATACGCGATGAAGTTCACGTCGCGACCCTCCAGGGCCGGCAGCCGCCGCAACAGGCGCACGAACGTCTCCTGGGTCGCGTCACCAGCCTCGTCTGGCGTGCCCAGCATCCGCATGCAGAACCCGTACACGCGGCGCTCGTGACGGTCGTAGAGCCGCGCGAACGCATCGCCGTCGCCGGCGATCGCCAACTCCGCAAGCTCGCGATCGTCGAGCGTTGGGCGCAGAGGCGCGGCTGTGCTGGGGCGTGCCGTCGATTTCGCCATTGCCACCTGCTCGCGGTGATTCTCCCACATCGTTCGAATGTGAGGCCATCCGGATAGCGCTGAGCCATTGGTCATCTCCTTTGCCTTGGCCCGACCAACGCGTGCTGGTCATGGGCGTCAGATTCAACGGACGACCTGCCACTTCCTTACGCATCGAGCCAGGGACGAGCACGCCGAAATTTTTTGGGGCCGCCCGTAAGGAACCTCCGGGAACACGGTTGAGGGAGCACAACACACAGCGGGCCACAGCCCGCACAACCAGGAGGTCACACCATGCACATCAGCCGCTCACTTCTCAGCTCACTCGCCACCGCCACAGCGATGCTCGCCCTGCTCGTGCTGGGCACGGCCAGCGCCGGCGCGCACCGAGCTCCCACTCGCGGCGCACACAGCGCCTCGAGGCACCACCGCCACAGATCTCTCGCTCACAAGCTCCCGACCGGCCCGCGAGGCAAGACCGGCCCCGCCGGCCCGCAGGGTCAGGCCGGCCCTCAGGGTCTCGCCGGCACGCCGGGGGCGAAGGGCGAAGCCGGCTCCACCGGCCCGCAGGGACCAGGCGCAGTCGAGTACACGTACAACTCAACCGCGCCGGCCGCCAGCGAGCAGAACACGCCGCTGGGTGTCGCCGGTCCCTTCAAGCTGACGGGCAGCTGTGTCCAGCTGGGCCCGAGCTTGATCCTGGTCGCGCTCGGCGCTTCCAACGCCGACGACGTGCAACTCGACTACATGCGCACCGACACCGACGAGGGCAGTCCGGCGGAAACCTCGTTCAGCAGCTTCACCCAGATTCAGAGCGCAACGCCAAACGACCTGTTCGGCCTGGCGGCCAGCGCGACCGGCACCAAGGAAAGCTACGCGAGCGGGCGCCTCACCGTGACCTCGCCCGTGCACGGGGAGCTCGAAATCTTCGAGTACGTCGCCGAGGTGAGCAACCTCTGCCACATCTCCACCGTCTGGATTCCCGCTTCCTGACACCGCAATTCAGCGATCCAGCCGCCCCGATCTGCGTCGCGTAGGGGCGGCTGGATCCTGTGAGCACAGGCCTACCCATACTCGATGCGCCTGAGCACCCTGGCCGGCGCGCCGGCGACGACCGAGAACGGCTCGATGTCCTTGGTGACGACGCTGTTCGCGCCGATCACGCAGCGCTCGCCGATCGTTACGCCGCTGGTGACGACGACGTTCGCGCCGAGCCAGCAGTTGTCGCCGATCCGCGTCGGTCCCTTCGTCGTGAAGCCCTGCCAAGGCACCGGCTTCTCCGGATCGTCGTAACGGTGGCTGGAGTCGGTCACGAAGCAGCCGTTCGCCAGCATGCAGTGATCGCCGATCTCCACCAACTCCTCCGCGGCGATCATCACGCCTAGGTTCAGGAAGGTGCCCGCGCCGATCCGGACCCGAGCGTCGCCAGGGGCGGTAATCCACACACCCGGCTCGAACAGCGTACCCACCCCGATCTCCAGCCGGGCTTCGCGCAGCGCCTCCAACACATTCCCGTGCACCGGCCAGCGTATGAACGCCTCGCGGCGCATCGCCTCCCAGTGAATCCGCGCGCGGTTCCAGGGCAACGAGCTGCGCTCATACCAGCGCCACTTCTGTGACCACAGCCTTGCCTGCCGGGCGAGGTCGCCGTCGCTCAAGCGGCTACCTTCGCCAAAGGCTTACGTTTGGTGGCGCCTTTCCCGCGCGGTTTCTTCACACTCACGCGCTTCGCCGGCACCAAAAGCTCCGCCAAGAACTCCCCCGTATATGAGATCGGCTCGGCCGCCACCTGCTCTGGCGTCCCCTGTGCGATCACCATGCCGCCCTCCTCCCCACCCTCCGGGCCCATGTCGATCAGTCGATCGGCCGACTTGATCACGTCGAGGTTGTGCTCGATCACGACCACGCTGTTGCCCGCGTCGACGAGTCTTTGCAGCACCTCCAGCAGACGCTCCACGTCCGCGAAGTGCAATCCCGTCGTCGGCTCGTCCAAGATGTAAAGGGTGCGTCCAGTCGCGACCTTCGATAGCTCGGTCGCCAACTTCACCCGCTGCGCCTCGCCGCCTGAGAGCGTCGTCGCCGGCTGGCCGAGCCTGACGTAGCCCAGCCCGACGGCGTTCAGTGTCTCCAGACGGCGGCGCACCTTCGGGATGTGCTCGAAGAATCCAAGCGCGTCCTCGATCGCCATGTCGAGCACGTCGGCGATGCTCTTCCCCTTGAACTTCACCTCCAGCGTCTCGCGGTTGTAGCGCTTGCCGTGACACTGCTCGCAGGGGACGTACACGTCGGGCAGGAAGTGCATCTCGATCTTGATCTGCCCGTCGCCCTTGCACACCTCACAGCGCCCGCCCTTGACGTTGAAGGAGAACCGGCCGGGCTTGTACCCCCTCGTGCGCGCCTCCTGCGTCTTTGAGAACAGGTCCCTGATCACGTCGAACAACCCCGTGTACGTCGCCGGATTCGAGCGCGGGGTGCGCCCGATCGGGGACTGGTCGACGGCGATGATCTTGTCGAGCTGATCGAGCCCGTGGATCGCGCGGTGCGCGCCCGGCCGGCGTCGCGCGTGGTGCAGGCGGCTGGCGACGCTCTTGAACAGGACTTCGTTGACCAACGTCGACTTGCCCGACCCCGACACGCCCGTCACGCAAGTGAGCACGCCGAGCGGGACCTTCACGTCGACGTCTCTCAGGTTGTGCTGGGTCGCGCCTTCGATCTCCACATATCCGCGCGGTGTCCGCCGCTTCTTCGGCGCCGCGATCGTGCGCGTCCCCGCGAGGAACTGGCCCGTCGCCGAATCCTTTACTCCTTCCACCTGCTTCGCCGTGCCCTGCGCAACGACCTTCCCTCCGTGCACCCCCGCGCCCGGACCCATGTCCACCAAATGGTCGGCGGCTCGCATCGTCTGCTCGTCGTGCTCGACCACGATCACCGTATTCCCCAGGTCGCGCAACCGTTCGAGCGTCCCGATCAACTTTGAGTTGTCGCGCTGATGCAACCCGATCGAGGGCTCGTCGAGGATGTACAGCACGCCCACGAGCGAGGACCCGATCTGCGTCGCCAACCTGATCCGCTGCGCCTCGCCTCCGGACAGCGTCGCGGCGGCGCGGTCCATCGACAGATATCCAATCCCGACGTTCTCCAAGAACCGCAGCCGCTCGTCGATCTCGTGCAGGATCAGCCGCGCGACGTGGCGGTCGGTCTCCGACAGCTCCACTTCCTCCAACCACTCCAGCGCCCGCCGCGCGGACAGCGCGCAGAACTCGTCGATCGGCGTCCCCCCCACGAGCACAGCTCGCGACTCCGCGCGCAGCCGCGCACCTCCGCAGACCGGGCAGGGCCGCAGCGACATGAACTGCTCGATCTTCTCTTTCGTCCCCTCGCTCTCGCTCTCGCGGTAGCGGCGTTCAAGTCCCTTCACGATCCCCTCGAACCTGGTCGCATACGTCCGTTTGCGCCCGTAACGATTGCGATAGGTGATCTGCAACCGTTCGTCAGTCCCGGTCAGGAACAGGTCCTGCATCTCGCCTGGCAGATCCTCCCAGGACACGTCAAGGTCGACGCCGTAGCGCTCGGCGATCGCCTCGGTCACCTGCTCGTAATAGCTCGACGAGCTCCCCGCCCACGGCGCGAGCGCCCCCTCGGCGATCGACAGGGAGGGATCCGGCACGACCAGCTCGGGGTCGATCTCCATCTGCGCGCCCAGCCCCGTGCAGTGCCCGCAGGCCCCATGCGGCGAATTGAACGAGAAGATCCGCGGCTCCAACTCGACCAGCGACGGCCCGTGCACCGGGCAAGCGAAGCGCTCGGAAAAAGTGAAAATCGTGCCGTCCGGCGGAACCTCATCGGGGACGATCTGCGCGGCAGCCTTGCGCGCGCCCTTCGCGCCGGTGGCATGCGCGGGATCAGACTCTGCCTGCGAAGAGCCCAGAATCTCAACCTCAACCAGACCTTCGGCCAAGCCGACCGCAGTCTCGATCGAATCCGCCAGCCGCTTGCGCAGGTCGTGGCGCATCACCAGCCGGTCCACGACGACCGAGATGTCGTGCTTGTAGCGCTTGTCGAGCACGATCGACTCCTCCAGCATCCTCAGCCGGTCGTCGATCTTCACGCGCGCGAAGCCTTCCGCGCGCAGCTCGTCCAGCAGCTTGCCGTACTCGCCCTTGCGCCCACGCACCACCGGCGCGAGCACCATGAAGCGCGTACCCTCCCCCAGCTCCATCACCTGGTCGATGATCTGCTCGGCCGACTGGCCCACGATCGGGCGCCCGCAGATCGGGCAGTGGGGCTTGCCCACGCGCGACCACAGGAGCCGCAGGTAGTCGTAAATCTCGGTCACGGTGCCGACGGTCGAGCGAGGGTTGCGCGAGGTCGTCTTCTGATCAATCGAGATCGCCGGCGAGAGCCCCTCGATCGAATCTACGTCGGGCTTGTCCATCTGGCCGAGGAACTGCCGGGCGTAGGCCGACAGCGACTCGACGTAGCGCCGCTGCCCCTCGGCGTAGATCGTGTCGAACGCGAGGCTCGACTTGCCCGAGCCGGACAGCCCCGTGATCACCACGAGCGCGTCGCGCGGCAACGACAACGTGACGTCTTTCAGGTTGTGCTCGCGCGCGCCCGTGACGACGATCTGATCGCTTACCGGCATCTACCGGTCATTGTATTGTGGCGAACAGACGTTCGCCTTTGAGGATCGCTGAGACCCCTACCCCTCAACCGCGGCAAACACCTCGTCCAGAAGCTTCTGCCGATCCCCCAGCTCGTAGTGCTCAGCCAGATACCGGTCGATAGCCGCGCGCGAGTCCCCGTTCAAAGCCATGTTCAACGCGATCAACCGCGCCCCGTCCAAATCCCCGTTGCCGGCGCCCGCCCGCGGCTCTGATTGGGGCGGCACAGGCAGTGACGGCGCGGGCGGCACAGACGACGGCGCTGGAGCGGCGACCGGCGGCACGGGAGCGGCTGCCGCCGGGGCACTGTCCGCCGAGGCGGGGGCCGGTGGCGAAGGAACGAGCGTGGCCGCGGGGATGAACTCGGCATGCCCCTGCACCACGGGCGCGGGTGCCGCGGGCGGGGAGTCCTCCTCCTGTCCGGGCTCGCCCGCCGCCGCATCCCCCCCGCGCCCCGCGGCGGCATCGTACAGCTCGGCCATGTTCGTCTCGACCGCAGATAGGTCACTGGCGAGCCGGGAGGCCCCCACCCGCAAAGACTCGACGAGCGCGGCGGACTGAGCGTCCATCGACTCGACGCGCTCAATCAGCACGGATGTGGCTCGGGCGACTGCTGAGATGTGTGCCTGGGCGCGCTCGACCGCGTCAGCGCGCGTGCTCTCGGCGTCGGAGGCGGCTTCCGCGCGCGTGGTGCGCGCGTCCTCGGCGGCGCGCTGCTCGATCTCGGCGGCGGTCGCCTCGGCGGCCTCGAGAATCCCCTGCACCTGCGTGCCGGCATTGGACCCCAACGTCTCTCCCGCGCGGCTTTCCAGCGCGTAGCGCAGCTCCTCGACCTCGGTAGCGAGTGTCCGCAGGTGCGCGTCGACGGCCGCAGGGTCATACCCCCGCCGCCCGATCGGAAAGTCGCGCTTCTCGATGCTCTGCCGGTCAAGCTCCACGGCGTAGATCCTACACATGGAGCGGATGCGTGAAAAAGACTGCAAATGCTCAGCACTGCTAGGCTTGGACGCGCGAGGGGGCACGCGACGGGGCTCTTCGAGCGTCACCGGAGAGGGGAATGGTGGCGCTCGAATAAGCCCCGGCGCGACGGGCCCTGAAGGCCAACCTGCTTTAGCTGAATGGGTTGATGGCGCCTACACGCCCAGGGCTCAGACAGTCTCCTCGGCGGGCGCCTCACTCGCCTGGATCTCTCGCAGATCGCGCCTGAGCTCACGCAGCTCATCTCGTAACTGGGCGGCGTACTCGAAGCGCAGGTCCTCGGCCGCGAGGGCCATCTCCTCCTCGATCTCGACGACCATCCGCTCGAGCTCGTTCTCCGGCAGCTCCTTCCCCGCCCGGCGCCGCTCGGCGCCGCGACGGCTGCGGCCCTTCTTCGGGACCTTGCTGTCGGCCTGCAAAAACTCGGCGATGTCGGATATCCCCTTGACGATCGTCGCCGCGGTGATCCCGTGCTCCTCGTTGTAAGCGATTTGGATCTCGCGGCGGCGGTCGGTCTCCTCGATCGCAGCCTTCATCGCCTTCGTCTCCTTGTCGGCGTACATCAGCACAGTCCCCTCGATGTTCCGCGCCGCGCGACCGATCGTCTGGATCAGCGACGTCTCCCCCCTGAGGAAGCCCTCCTTGTCGGCGTCCAAGATCGCCACCAGCGAGACCTCGGGCAGGTCCAGCCCCTCGCGCAGCAGGTTTACGCCGACGAGCACATCGTACTCCCCCAGCCTCAGATCTCTGATGATCTGGATCCGCTCCAGCGTGTCGATCTCCGAATGTAGATACCTCGTCTTAAAGCCCATCTCCAGCAGGTATCCCGAAAGGTCCTCTGACATTTTCTTCGTCAGCGTCGTCACGAGCACGCGCTCGTTGCGGTCCACCCGTTTGCGGACCTCGTTCATCAGGTCGTCGATCTGGTTCTTTGTCTCGCGCACCTCCACGCTCGGGTCGACGACCCCCGTCGGGCGCACGATCTGCTCGACGACGTTCGTCGATCTTGTCCGCTCATACTCCCCCGGTGTCGCCGAGACGAACATCAGCTGCGGCGTGATCGAGAGGAACTCCTCGAATCTCTGCGGCCTGTTGTCCATCGCGCTCGGCAAACGGAACCCGTATTCGACGAGCGTCTGCTTGCGCGAACGGTCCCCCTCGAACATCCCCCCGATCTGCGGCACGGTTTGATGAGACTCGTCGATGAAGCAGACGAAGTCCTTCGGAAAGTAGTCGATCAGGCAGTACGGTCGCTCCCCCGGCTGGCGCCCGTCGAGGATTCGCGAGTAGTTCTCGATCCCCGAGCAGAACCCCATCTCCCTGAGCATCTCCATGTCGTACTGCGTCCTTTGCCGCAGGCGGTGGGACTCGAGTTGCTTGCCTTCTGACTCCAGCACCGCGCAGCGCTCGTTCAGCTCGCGCCCGATCGCTTCCACGCCGGCTTCGATCGTGCCCTCCTTGACGTTGTAGTGCGTCGCCGGCCAGATCGCGACATGCTCGATATCGTCTTCGATCAGCTCGCCCGTCAGCGGGTCGAAGTGCTGCAGCCGCTCGACCTCGTCGCCGAACAGCGTCGCGCGGTAGGCCGACTCGGCGTAGGCCGGGAACACCTCCAGGGTCTCCCCCTTGACCCGGAAGCTTCCTCTGGAGAGCACAGTGTCGTTGCGCGTGTATTGGATTGAGACGAGTTTCCGCAGCAGCTGCTCGCGATCGATCGTCTCCCCCCGCCGCAGGATCTGCATGTTCATCTCGTACGTTTCGGGCGAGCCCAACCCGTAGATGCAGGAGACCGAGGCGACCACGATCACGTCGCGGCGCGCGAACACCGCCGCGGTGGCCGCGTGCCTGAGCCGGTCGACCTCCTGGTTGATGGCAGAGTCCTTCTCGATGTACAGGTCGCGGCTGGGGACGTAGGCCTCAGGCTGGTAGTAGTCGTAGTAGGAGACGAAGTACTCGACCGCGTTATCGGGGAAGAACGTCCTGAACTCGTTGCACAGCTGCGCCGCGAGCGTCTTGTTGTGCGCAATCACGAGCGTCGGGCGCTGCACCGCCTCGATTGTGGCCGCCATCGTCATCGTCTTGCCGGTGCCGGTCGCGCCCAGCAGCGTCTGAAAGCGCTCGCCGCGCTCAACCCCCTGGGCCAGCGCCGTGATCGCCTTCGGCTGATCGGCTGTCGGGGTGAAGGCGCTGTCGAGTCGGAAGTCAGGCATAGCTCCTACCGTAGCGAGCCGTCAGGGCAGGCAGGGATCAGTTCAGCCCGAGCTGCTTGGGATACGTCGCGCGGTATTCCTTCTGCGCTTCGAGCACGCGCTGCACGTACGCGCGCGTCTCGGGAAACGGGATCGCGCTCACAGTCAGCTGCCCCCCTTCGGCGCGCGCCTTCGCCACCCAGCGGTCCACGTTCGCCAAGCCCGCGTTGTACGCGGCCACGGCCAGCATCTCGTTGCCTTCGTAGTGGTCGAGCAAGTAGCGCAGGTAGTAGCTGCCGTAGGCCACATTCACCTTCGGCGTTCCGAGATCGCTCGTCGTGAAGCTATACCCACCCGAGAGCTTCGCGAGGAACTCCGCCGTTTCCGGCTCGATCTGCATCAGGCCCTCCGCACCCGCCGACGATGTCCGCGGTTCGAATTTCGTCTCCGCATAGATCACCGCCGCGATCAGCGCCGGGTCGAGCTGCTTCGCCTGAGCCTGTTCACGGATCACGCTCGCGTCACTCAGCGGCAGCGTCAATTCGTTCACGGCATGGTTCACATGCGCGATCGTCACCCCCACTACCACCACGAGCGCGATCCCGACCAACGCGCCCAGCGTTCGCGTGCGCCGCCGCCTCATCTCCCCAGCTTGTCAAGCACGCCCGACAACTTCCGCTCCAGCTCCTGCACGCTGCCGTCGTTCTGTACTACATAGGTCGCCCTCTGCGCCTTCTCCTCCTGGGTCAGCTGCCGCGCCGCACGCTCCGCCGTGAGCGCGTGCCCCCGTTCCGCGGCACGCTGCTCGCGCAGCGGCTCTGACGCCACGACCGCGATCGTCGCGTCGTAGGTCCCCTCCATCCCCGCCTCGAACAGCAGCGGCACCTCGATCACAATCACGCGTGGAGAGGGTTCGAGCGCGCGCGCCTGCTCCAGCCACCTCGCCATCCGCTCGCCCACCATCGGCCAGACGGTGGCCTCCAGCCAGGCCCTGCCCTGATCGTCGGCAAACGCGCGCCTGGCGAGCACTGCGCGATCGACCGTGCCGCCGGGCGCCACCTCCTCGCCCCAGCGCGCGATCACTGCCTCGCGCAGCTTCGTGCCCTCGTACAGCTCGTGCACGACCGCGTCGCTCGACTGCACCGCCGCTCCGAGGCGCTCAAGCGCCTTTAGCGCGGTCGACTTCCCTGCGCCCATGCCCCCGGTGAGCCCGATCAGAGGGACGCTTTGCTCCACCTGCTCAGCGCGCTCGGCTGGGACCGTCTCGGCCCGTCTCAGTCCTGCGCGGGCTTGGCTGCCGGCTCGGGCTCGACCGCGGCCTCGGGTGCGTCCGCCGGCTCAGGGATCGCCTCTGCCTCGGACGCCTCGGGCGCAGCCTCGGCCTCGGGGGCCTCTGCAACCTCAGCCTCGGGGGCGGTCTCGGCCTCTGGCTCCGGTGTCTCCTGCGTGGCTTCGGCCTCTGGCGCGGGAGTAGCCTCGGCCTCAGACGCCGCCTCTGCCACCTCAGCCTCGGGCGCCTCAGGGGCGGTCTCGGCATCGGGCGCCAGCTCCGCGACCTCGGCCTCGGGAGACGCAACCTCGGCGGTCGCCTCCGCGGTGATCTCCTCCGCCTCCGCAACGGCCGCGTCCTCCCCCGCATCCTCGAGAGGGGCGGCGTCATCAGGGCGCGACAGCGGCAGGATCTGGTCCTCGACGCGCTTGGCCGACAGGCTCAGGCGCCGGCGCTCGGAGTCAATCTCGAGGATCTGCACGCGGATCTCATCGCCCGGGTGGACGACCTCGCGAGGGCTTTCGACGTGGTGCGGTGCGAGCTCGGAGATGTGCACGAGGCCCTCGACGCCGTCAAGGATCTCGACAAATGCACCGAACGTGACCACCTTCGTGACTTTGCCCTCGAGCTCGTCGCCGACGTTGTAGGTGTCAACGATCCGCTGCCACGGGTCCTCCTGGGTCTGCTTGAGCCCCAGCGAGATGCGTTGGCGATCACGGTCGATGTCGAGCACCTTGACCTTCACGGTGTCCCCGATCGTGAGGATCTCCGACGGGTGGTTCACGTGCGACCACGACAGCTCGGAGATATGAATCAACCCGTCGATCCCGTCGAGGTCGACGAACGCGCCGAAGTCGACGATGTTGGAGATCTGCCCCTCCACGACCAGCCCCGGCTGCAGGCGGTCGAGGATCTGCTGGCGTACCTCCTTGCGCTCCTCCTCCAGCACCGCGCGGCGCGAGAGCACGACGTTGTTGCGCGAGCGGTTGAGCTCGATCACCTTGCTCTCGATCTTCGTGCCCATGTATTCGTCAAGGTTCGGCACACGGCGGATGTCAACCAGCGAGGCGGGCAGGAAGCCGCGCACCCCAAGGTCAATAATCAGGCCACCCTTGACGACCTCGATGACCGTGCCCTCGACCGGCTCACCTGACTCCGCAGCGGTTTCGATCCGCCGCCAGGCCTTCTCGAAGCGCGCGCGCTTCTTGGACATCATCAGTCGCCCATCCTGGTCCTCCTTGATCAGGACGATCGCGTCGACCTCCTCCCCCAGATGCACCTCGTCCTTGGGGTCGACCGACTTACGAATCGACAGCTCGTTCGCCGCGATCACGCCCTCGGACTTGTAGCCGATGTCGACCAGCACCTCGTCCTTGTCGATCCTCACAACGTGGCCGGTGACGACCTGCCCCTCCTCGATCGGCTGGAAGGTGGCGTCGTAATTCGGGACGATCTGACCGTCGATTTCCAGCAGGAGCCCGTTCGACCCCTCGACCACGCGAGCGTCGGGTTGCTCAATCAGCGTTTGCACGGCAGCAAGCCTAGCGCAGCGGGGGCGCTCACCACCGGTGGGCGCTCGTATGATTGACGGAGATGCCTGTGCGAGCGACGAAGCGGGGAGCGGAGCGCACGCCGCTGGAGCAACGAGACTGCGACGTGCTTGTCTGCGGCGCCAGCTTCGCGGGGCTGGCCGTCGCGCGCGAACTGGCCGGTTCGGGGGCGAAGGTACTGGTGCTCGACCGCTACGAGCTCGGCGAGCGCCAAACCTCGGCCTGTGCGATGCCCACCGGCTGGGTGGAAGCTCTCGACTTGGGTGAGTCCTCGCGTCAGAGCTTCGACAAACTCGTCGCGCACACCCCCTACCGAACCTCCCACTGGTCGCTGCCGTGGTTGTACTCCACGTTCGACTACCGCGAGCTATGCGCGCTGCTGTGGGGGCAGGCCGATCCGATCGATACGGAGCTCGAGATCGCCACGGTCACCGGCCGCGAGGGCTTCACCGTGCACACCGACCGCGGCGATCTGAGCGCGCCGCTGATCGTCGACGCGCTCGGCTGGCGGCGCGTGCTGTCCAATGCGGAGCCGATTCAACCCCCGAACGCCACGCTGTCGCGTGGTCTCGAGGTCCACCCCGCCGGGGTCGGCGAGGAGATGGAATTGTGGATCGACCACCGCTATATCCGCTCGGGCTACTCTTGGAGCTTCCCCGCGCACGATGAGCTGCGAGTCGGCGTCGGCTCGTTCTGGCCCGCCCACCACGTCAAGGAGCCCACCGTCCGGCTCGCCCGCGATCTGGGCCTGCCCGCGGACGGCTACCAGGGCAACTGGATCCCCCACAAGTTGCGCGCGGCCGTCGAGGACGAGGTCTTCTTCGCCGGCGACTCCGCCGGGCACTGCCTGCCGTTGACCGCCGAGGGGATCCGCACCGCCCTGTACTTCGGCCTCGCCTGCGGGCGCGAGCTGCGCTCGGTGCTCGACGGGCGCGCCATGCGGGCGCAGGCGCTCGCGCACTACGGCGCGTTCTCCTCTGGGCACGGGCGTAAATACGACTCGCTGTTCAAACTCCAGTGCGCGATCGGCCGCATGACTCCCTCGCGCGCGGTGACCGCGCTCGCGCTCGCGTTCGAGAGCCGGCGGTTTTCTCATTGGGCGTTCGAGCACTACCTGGCGATCGCCCCACCTACGTTTGTTGGTGAGAGGCCGCCCACGCTAGGCCGAACCACGCCCGCGAGACGCGCAGCCGTGGCCGTAACCTCCTGAGCGCTCAGGCGACCCTGCGCAGCTGTGGTCTGGTTGCGCTCGCCGCCGCAAGCGCCAACCGGCTGGCCTCCACAGCACTGGTCAGGGAGACCTCAGCGAGCAGGCCTGGGGCCGCGACCATGTCGCCGGCCAGGAACACACCGTCGCCGCGATCCACGGCGGGTCGGTCGTGCCAGGTCTTGCCGGGCATATCCAGGGCGCCGGAGCGCGCGTCCATCACCTGACGCCGGCGCCAGGTCTCCCGGGCTCGCCAGTCAACCAGCGACGCGTCGAGCAGCGCCTCCAACCGCAGGCCGGCCTGATCGACGCTCTCCTCAGGGCGGATCGGCATCTGCGCCTGGATCAGATCGTGCCCGGCAGGCGCAATCGCTCGATCCGAAGTCGAGTAGCGCCCGATCCAGCCCGCCTGTTCCATGTCCGAGACGATCCACGGATCGCCACGGCGACTGCGCAGGCCGAGGTCGAGGCAGACGGTACGGCCACTCGGCCAGCTCAGCGACTCCTCGCCCAGCAGCTGCGCAGCCTGCTCGTGCTCGGTGGCGACGATCACCGGCCCCGCGGGCAACTCGTCCACCCGCCGGCCGGTCTCGACGGTAACGCCGAGCTCGCGCGCGCGCCGCTCGAGCATCGCAACCAGCATCCCCCAGCCGCCGCTCGCGTAGCGGACAGGGCCAGGCGGGCGCGCGAGAAACAGGCGTACCGTCTGCGGCCACACGAACGCCGCCGACAGCTCGCCCGGGTCGTGGTGAAAGGTGTAGACACCGGCCGCCGCCGACAGCAGATCCGCGGTGCGCTGATCGGTGTGGCTCGCTGCCCAGCTGCGAAAGTCGAGCTCGACTGGCGCCTCACGCCCGCGCAAACGCAGCACCGAGGGAATCGAGCCCAACGGCGGCGTGCGCCGCACGGCGCCGTCCCAGCGAAACCTCGCGCCGCCCGCTCCGCCGAGCGGCGGTCCGACGTGCGCCGGGAGCAGCTTGCGCTCCGCCAGCCACTGCCACAAGGGTCCATCCTGGTATAGGGCATGCGGGCCGAGGTTCGCTTTGAACGGCCCATCGTTGCTGCGTGCCCGCCCACCGAGCGTGTCGTGCGCCTCGAGCAGGCGCACCTTCGCTCCACCTTCGGCACACGTTATCGCGGCGCTCAGCCCGGCGAGTCCGCCTCCTACTATGGTGATCTGCTGGCTCATCGTGGGTCCTCCAGGATCGTTTGCAGGCTTCACGCTACGCCGCAACTGGCTCGGAGTACAGTTCCAGTTGTGCCGGATTCTTTAGGACCAGTCGGGGGCCCGGAGTTGCTCGTCAGCCTCGACCACGGCGGCGAGACCTCTCTCCACGAGCAGCTCGAGCGCTCGCTGAGAGAAGACATCCGCTCCGGGCGCCTGCCCGGCGGCACACGGATGCCATCGACGCGAGGTTTGGCAGCCGAGCTGGGCGTCTCCCGTGGCGTGGTCACCGAGGCCTATGGCCAGCTCGCGGCCGAGGGCTACCTCAGTACCCGCCAGGGAGCGCCCGTGCGGGTCGCCACCGCGGTGCGCACCTCGATCCCGCGCGCTCCCGCGCGATCGCTCGAGGGAACCTTCGCCTATCACTTTCACCCCGGCCTGCCCGATCTCGCCGGCTTCCCCCGCGACGGCTGGCTGCGCTCGCTGCGCACCGCGCTGCGCGCCTCGCCGCACGATGCCCTGGGCTACGGCGACCCGCGCGGCGTCCCGGAGTTGCGTGAAGCGCTCAGCGACTACCTGGGACGTGTTCGCGGCACGGCGGCCGACCCCGAGCACATGCTGATCTGCACCGGCTTCACGCAGGGCTTCTCGCTCGCCTGCCGGACCCTGAGCGGCCACGGCGTGCGCTCGGTCGCGTTGGAGGACCCCGGTTGGCACACGCACAAGCTGATCGTCGATGAGGCGGGCATGGGGGTCGTGCCGATCCCGGTCGATGCCCAGGGGCTGTGTGTCGAACAGCTCGCTCAGAGCGGCGCTGATGTGGTCGTGGTGACCCCCGCTCACCAGTTTCCCTCCGGCGCGGTGCTCAGCCCCGAGCGCCGGGCGGCACTGATCGAGTGGGCCGAGAGCGGAGAGCGACTGATCGTCGAGGACGACTACGACGGCGAGTTTCGCTACGACCGCGGCGCCGTCGGCGCACTGCAGGGCCTGGCGCCCGAACGCGTGCTCTACTGCGGCTCGACCTCAAAGCGCCTGGCTCCCGGAATGCGCCTCGGCTGGCTCTTGATGCCCCCGTGGCTGGCCTGGCAGCTGACCGCGGCCAAGGCGGTCGAGGACTCAGGCTCGGAGGTCATTGGGCAGCTCGCCCTCTGCGACTTCATCGCTCGCGGCGAGTTCGACCGCCACGTGCGTCGCATGCGCCGGCGCTATCAGGCGCGGCGCGAGGCGCTGCTCGGGGCGCTTGCCCACTGGCTGGGAGAAACACAGGCGGGCCGTGATGAGGCCGGGCTCTACGAGCTGGTGGAGCTGCCCGGCGACGTGAACGAGGCCGCGTTGCTGGCAAGCGCCGGCGAGCGCGGGGTCGGCGCGGAGGGCCTCTCCTTACATCGCTTCACCCCGGGCGGTCCCCCGGGTCTTGTACTCGGTTACGGGAACCTCGCCGAGCCGGCGATCGAGCAGGGGGTACGGTTGCTCGGAGAGGCATTGGCGGAGGTGCGCGCGCCGGCCTGAGCTGGCGCGGCGGCGGGCATCTGACGCTGCAAGGGGCAGTCTACTTGCGAACCACCAGCACAACCCCGATCACGAGCAGCGCCAATCCAATGATGCGTGACGTGCCGATCGGCTGCTTGGCAATCCCGAGCAGGCCAAAGCGGTCGATCGCCACCGACACGGCGAGCTGGCTGGTGATGACGGCGGCGGCCAGGCCGCTCGCGCCGAGGGTGCGCACGGTGACGATCGCGACCGTCACGAACACCGCGCCACACAACCCGCCGAGCAGTGCCCACCACGGGGCGCGTGAGATGTGGATGAGGTTTCCGAAGCCGCCGTTGACAAATGTGACCGCAAGCAGCAGCACGGCCGTGCCAACCATGAACGACACGCTGGCCGCCTGCACGCTTCCGACCGACTTGCCCAGACGGGAGTTGATCGGCGCTTGAATCCCGACAAGACAGCCCGCGCCGGCGGCCAGCAGCACCGCCAGCCCGCGGGTCACTTGACCTCCAGCCAGGTCATCTGAACTTCAACCGGGTCACTTCGCCTCCAGCCAGTTCTCGCCCACGCCGATGTCGACCGCCAGCGGCGGTTCGTGGTCCCACACGCCGATCATCTCGCGCTCGATCAGCTTGCGTGCGGCGTCGGTCTCGGTGGGCGACCCTTCGAATAGAAGCTCGTCGTGGATCGTCAGCAGCAGGTGTGTCTGGAGCTCCGACTCGCCGAGCGCTGCGTGGGCGCGGACCATCGCCAGCTTGATGATGTCCGCGGCCGTGCCCTGGATCACGGTGTTCACAGCGAGGCGCTCGCCGAGCATCCTCACCTGATAGTTGCGCGCCTGGAGCTCCGGGATCTGACGGCGACGGCCCCACAGCGTCGTGACGTAGCTCTCCCGCTTCGCGCGCTCGATCGTCTCGGCCATAAATTCCGCCACTCGCGAGAAGCGCTCTAGGTAGGCATCGATGAACTCCTTCGCCTCCTCGCGCGGGATATTCAGGCGGTCGGCGAGGCCGAAGTCGGAGAGGCCGTAGACGATCCCGTAGTTGATCATCTTGGCCTTCGAGCGCATCCCGGGATCGATCGCCTCGGGCGTAACTCCGAACACCTGCGAGGCAGTCGCGGTGTGCACGTCTTCCCCGCGCACGAAGATCTCCTTCAGCACGGGCTCATTAGCGGCGTGCGCGAGCACGCGCAACTCGATCTGCGAGTAGTCGGCGGAAATCAGCACGTTGCCGTCCTCGGCCTCGAAGCAGCCACGGATCTCGCGACCGAGCGATGTCCGGATCGGGACGTTCTGCATGTTCGGGTTGGTGCTCGCGAGCCGACCGGTCTGGGCTCCCGCCTGCAGGAAGGTGGTGTGGATCCGGGAGCGCTCGTCAACCTCCTCCGGCAGCACGTCCAGATACGTCTTCGCCAGCGTCGAGAGCTCACGCCAACGCTCGATCTTGGGGATGATCTCGTGCTCGGTGCGGATCGCCTGCAGCACGCGGGCATCGGTCGAAAAGCCGGTCTTGCCGCGGCGCTTGCGCGAGAGGCCGAGCTTCTCGAACAGGATCTCCCCCAGCTGCTGCGGCGAGGAGATCAGGAACTCCTCCTCGGCGAGCGCAAAGATCTCCGCTTCCAGCGCGATCAGCTCCTCCCGCACGCGCCCGGTGATCTCGGCGAGGCGCTCGAGGTTCAGGCGCACGCCGAGCAGCTCCATCTCGCGCAGGACGGCGACAAGCGGCAGCTCGATGTCGCGCATCACGCCCCGCAGGCCTCGCTCCGCGATCTGCTCGCGCTGCCAGTCCGCGAGCGCGCCGAGCAGCAGCGCGTCGGCTGCGAGCGGGTCCTCCAGGTCACTGGCGAGGCCGCGCTCTTCACACAGCTCCGCGAACGGGTAGCCGCGCCGGGCGGGCTCGAGCAGGTAGGCACCGAGCAGCGTGTCGTGCGCGAGTTCCGGCGGCACGACGCGCAGCGCCTTGGCGTCGTGCGCGATGACAGCGCGCGCCCCCACCGCCTCCACAACCCGCTCGGGGCCCTCGCAGTCGCCCGCCAGCACCTCGCCGGCAACCGCGACAGCGAAGCGCCAGGGCGCGCCCTCGGCGAACAGCGCTCCCTCGGGCGTCTCAGACTCGCGCACGACGAGCGAGAGCTCGACCTCGGGCGCACCAAGGCGGGCGATCTCAGCGGGCACGCCCGCGCGCACGCGCCCACTCAGCTTGACCTCGGCGGCCGGCGCAGGCGCGGCGAGGTCGGGGTCGCCGAGCGCCTCCTCCAGACGCCGCAGCGGATCGCGCAGCTCGTACTCCCGAAAGACCTCACGCACGCGCGAGCGGTCGGGCTCGCGCACGGACTCGGCGGCGACGTCGAAGTCGACGTCGAGGTCGCGCTGGACGGTCGCGAGTTGCTTGGAGATGCGCGCGTTCTCGGCGTGCTCGACGAGGTTCTCTTTGCGCTTGGCGCCTTTGATCTCCTCGACGTGCGCGAGCACTTCCTCCAGCGTTCCGTAGCTCTGGATCAACTCGCTCGCCGTCTTGTCGCCGATGCCGGGGATTCCCGGGATGTTGTCGGAGGTGTCGCCCTTCAGCCCGTAGAAGTCGGGGATCAGCTCCGGCGCGATTCCGTAGCGGTCGATCACGGCCTGGCGGTCGTAGATCTTCGTGTCGGTGATCCCGCGGGCGGTTGCCATCACCTTGACGACACCATCACCGTCGATCAGCTGGAAGGCGTCGCGGTCGCCGGTGACGATCATCACGGGCACGGGCGGGTCGGCTCGAAGCGCGCGCTCGGCAATCGAGGCGAGCACGTCATCGGCCTCGAAGCCCTCGACGCGTAGGTTGCTGTACCCGAACGCCTCGACGAGTGGTTCCATCGCCGGCCACTGCTGTTTGAGCAGATCCGGACGCGAGCGCCGCGTGGCCTTGTAATCGGCGAACATCTCCGTACGACCAGAGGTGCCCGCGTCCCACGCAACTACGGTGGGACACACGCCGTACTCGGTGACGATCTTCACGAGCATCGAAGCGAACCCAAAAATCGCGTTCGTGGGGACGCCGGTGGAGGTGGCAATCGACTCGGGCAGCGCGAAGAAGGCCCGGTACACAAGGCTGGGGCCGTCGATCAGGAACAGGCGACGCTCGTGGCGCTCGGCGCTCGGCGTGGCGGGGCTCACTCTCGCTCGGCCCCTTTTCGTCGTCGGAGATGGGTCACTGACGATCACCTTATTGGTCGGAGCGCGGGCCGCGAAGGGCAAGCAAATAAGATGCCGTGCCGCCCTTTGCCCCGCCCCTCTACCCGGGAGCCATCCTCCGTGAGCAGCGTCACCCCCAGCGCGCAGTACCGCCTGACGATTCGCGTCGAGCTCGACGAGACCGCGGGCACGCTCGCGCATCTGACCGGCATGATCGGCGAAGCCGACGGGATCGTAGTCGCCGTCGACGCGGTCGAGATCGATTCCGGTCACAGCGTGCGCGACATCGTCGTCGACGCCTCCGGCAAGGAGCACTGGGAGCGGATCATCGCCGCGATCTCCTCAGTGGAAGGCGCGCATGTGATCGAGACGATCGATCGCACGTTCCTGATGCACGTCGGCGGCAAGATCGAACAGCACAACAAGCATCCTCTGAAGACGCGCGACGACCTCTCGATGGCCTACACCCCGGGCGTCGCGCGCGTGTGCCTGTCAATCGCCGACGACGAGGACCGGGCGTTCCAGTACACGATCAAGCGCAACACCGTCGCCGTCGTCTCCGACGGCACCGCGGTGCTCGGGCTGGGCGACATCGGCCCGCGCGCGGCGATGCCGGTGATGGAGGGGAAGTGCTGCCTGTTCAAGGAGTTCGCCGGCGTCGACGCGTTCCCGATCTGCCTCGATACGAAGGACACCGACGAGATCGTCCGCGCCGTCACCTTGATCGCGCCCGCCTTCGGGGGGATCAACCTCGAGGACATCTCCGCGCCGCGCTGCTTTGAGATCGAGGAGCGTTTGAAGGAAGACCTGGACATCCCGATCTTCCACGACGACCAGCACGGGACCGCCGTGGTCGTGATGGCGGCGCTGCTGAACGCCGTCAAGCTCACCGGCCGGTGCATGGAGGATCTGCACGTGCTGATCATCGGGCTCGGCGCCGCCGGGATCGCGGTCACGAAGATCCTGCTCGAGGCCGGCGTGCGCCACATCATCGGCGCCGACTCGCGCGGCGCGCTGCACGTCGAGCGCGAGGATTTCCTCGATGGCTCGATGAACGCGACAAAGCGCTGGTTCGCCGAGACGACCAACCCCGACCGCCGCACGGGCACCCCCGCGGATGTGATCGACGGGGCCGACCTGTTGATCGGGCTCTCCGGGGCGCGCGTGCTGGAGGCGAACGCGCTCGCGCGGATGAATGACGACGCGATGGTGTTCGCGATGGCCAACCCGACCCCCGAGGTCTCGCCGGAGGAGGCGGCTCCGTACGTGCGGATCATGGCGACCGGCCGCTCGGACTACCCCAACCAGATCAACAACGTGCTCTGCTTCCCAGGGATCTTCCGCGGCGCTCTCGACGTGCGCGCGCCGGACATCACCGAGTCGATGAAGATGGCCGCCGCCCGCGCGATCGCCGCGATCGTGACCGACGAGGAACTGCACGAGGACTACATCATCCCGTCGGTCTTCAACCGCGACGTCGCCCCCGCGGTCGCGGCGGCCGTCGCCGACGAGGCACGCGCGAGCGGGACGGCGCTCGCCGGCTCGGAGGTGGGGTTCGCCCAGGGCGAGCAACAACACCTGCATACTCAAGGTTGAGGGTCATCGTCGAAAAGGAGTAGATCGCCATGCGCGTGACCGTGACGGGAGCAAGTGGGCTGATCGGGAAAGCGCTCGTCGCCGAGCTGCACCAACAGGGAGCGGAGATCACGGTGCTCTCGCGCAATCCGTCCCGCACGCAGACGCCCGATGGTGTGCAGGCAGTGCGCTGGGACCCAATGAGCGAGCCCGCCCCGCAAGCCGCTCTCTCCGGAGCGGACGCGGTCGTGCACCTGGCCGGGGAGAACGTCGCCCAGCGCTGGACTGAACGAGCCAAGCAGGCGATCCTCCAGAGCCGTGTGACGGGCACGCGCAATCTGCTCGCGGGGTTGGAGGCGATTGACCGATCAGAGATCGGCCAACGTCCACGGACGCTGATCAGCGGCTCGGCGGTCGGCTACTACGGCCCGCGCGGCGAAGAGCCGCTCGACGAGGACGCACCGCCGGGGAGCGACTTCCTGTCAGAGACGTGCGTCGCCTGGGAGGCCGAGGCGCGGAAGGCCGCGGCGCTGGGGATGCGCGTCGTGCTGGTGCGCACCGGCGTCGTGCTGAACCGCGACGGGGGTGCTTTGAAGAAGATGCTGCCCCCGTTCCAACTCGGCGTCGGCGGGCCGGTGGCGGGAGGCGAGCAGTACATGTCCTGGATCCACCGCGAGGACCTCGTGGGCATGATCAGGGCGGCATTGGCAGACGAGCGCTGGTCGGGCCCGGTCAACGGCACGGCGCCCGAGCCGGTCACCAACCGCGAATTCTCACATGCCCTCGGTCGCGCGCTGCACAGGCCTTCATTGTTGCCAGTGCCGGGCTTTGCCTTGGGGTTGCTGTACGGCGAGATGGCCGAGATCGTCACCACCGGCGCGCGCGTGATGCCCGCCAAGCCGCTCGTGCTGGGCTATGACTTTCGCCATCCCGAGCTGGAGGAGGCACTGCGGTCCGCACTTGGCTGAGCGCACAAAGAGTCTCAGGCCGGCGCGGGCGTTGCGAGGGCCGGAGACGAGCGCGCGGGGCGGTTCTCGGTCTCGATGATGATCCGGCAGGGACGCTTGCTGAGCAGATAGGCAGCGGTGGGGCCGATTCGCTGCTCGCCCTCGGGCGCGTGGATCGTCGACCAGTAGATCACGTCCGAGCCGACGCGCTGCGCTTCTTCGACGAGCGCCTTGCCGGGATTGCGCGTGCGTATCAGGCCGGTATGGATCTTGATTCCGGCGCGCCGCGCCTGGATGCGCGCGCTCTCGAGCACCGAGCGACCCTGGGCCTCCTCCTCCTCCAGGCCCGCCTCCAGCGAGAGCTGACTGGGGACGGGCAGCACGAAGATCGCGTAGACGACACCGTCCGCGCCGATCAGCTTCGCGGCGCTCGAGAGTGCGCTCGCGGAGACGTCCTCACCGAAGATCGGCACGAGCGCGGTCTTGTACTCCAGCTCATGGAAGTCCGCGGGACGCTCGGCGCGGGGCAGCCTGTAGGACTTGCGCGGGTCGAGGCCCTGGCGATGGCGGTAGTAGAAGTAGCCGCCCATCCCGACGATCATCCAGGGGATGCCGACGATCTTTGCCTCGGTGTGTAGAACGGTCACGGCGACCCAGGCCGCGGCGGTGCCGATACCGCCGATCACCGCGGTCATCGGAATCACCGAGCCTTTGATGCGCACTCCCCACGGACTCTTGTAGGGGCGCTCGCGATCCGGATCGCTGACGCGCAGCTTGATGATCGCCGCGTGCGCCGTAGTGAAGGAGAGCATCGCGCCGAACGAGTAGAGGTTGCCGAGCACTTCGGTGTTGCCATAGATGATCAAGGTGCTGGCCAGCATCGAGAAGAAGATCAGCGTGAACCACGGCGTGCGGTACTTGGAGTGCAGCTGAGAGAACAGCTGCGGCAGCTGGCGGTGCTCGGAGAGCGACCAGGACAGGCGCGAGATCCCAATCATCCCGGCATTGGTGGCAATGAACAGGATCGTCGCCGCGAGCAGCCCGAGGTAGTATTTGGCCAGTTTCAGGACCGTTCCGTGCAGCCCGAGGTGTTCGATCACGCCGAGCATCGGGTCGTTTTCGAAGAAGCCACCGAGTGAGGTCGCATACCCCGGCTTGGAGAACGACTGTTTGAGCTCGTGGCTGTAGCCGACGCCGTGGTGCAGGACCGGCAACGCCGAGAGGGCGACCACTGAGATGCCCGCATAGACCGCCAGAACCGCGAGCACGACCAGATTCACGGCCTTCGGTACCTGCCTGCCGGGATCTGTGGACTCCTCAGCCATGTTGGCGACGGTCTCGATCCCCGTGTAGGCGAGCATCGCCAGCGACAGCGCGAAGATCAGTTCCTTCCAGCTCGGCACCGTGCCCAGGTGCACCTGGTGGATCAAAAGCGTTGGGTTCAGGACGAGCGCAAAGCCGAGGCAGACCAGCAGGATCTGGGTGCTGAGGTCCACGACCGCGAGGACGAGATTGAGCTTGGCCGACTCGCCGAGCCCACGGATGTTCAGCCAGGCCAGCACGGCGACCACGATCAGGCCCCCGAAGATGTCGTCCGGGTTGTGCTTAAGCGCACCAAGACCAGGGAAGGCACTCAGGTAGTGCGGCACGAAGAACGCGGAGATCGCGATCGTGAGGATGTAGTCGAGGCTCAGCGCCCAGCCCGCGAAGAACGAGACGACGTCGTCAAAGGCGTGGCGCGCGAACGAGGAGGAGCCGCCCGCTTCGGGAAACATCGAGGCGCCCTCGGCGTAGGTTTTGGCCGTCAGCGCGAACAGGCCGCCGGCGAACAGGAAGACCAGCGGTGTCAGCCCCAGAGCGTGCGCGGCGACGAGCCCGAGCGCGTAGTAGATCGAGGAGCCGACGTTGCCGTAGGCGGTCGCGAACATCCCCGAGACCCCGACCGACTTTCGCAATCCGCGCTCGGTTAGACGTGCCATCGAGCCGGGAGCCTAGCGTGGCGTCCCCGCGAGGGCTCGGGATCGGCTCTGCAAAATCCCATTCATGAGGACCGCAAATGCAGGAGCCCTGCATATGATCCCGACGACCCGGGTAGCAACCCCCAATCCCCGGCCTTTGACATGGAAACGTCACGCCGCGGAAATTACGATTCGGGAGAGGACTTCGTCCTCGAATACGGAGAGCTGCGCTTCACCTTCAACGAGGAGGACTTCTCCGAGCGCTGCGAGCAGGCGGCGCTGAAGGTCGGCTTCGTCGGCGGGCGCCTCGGCGATGGCGAGCTCGAAGACCTCGTCAACCTCGCCGTCAACGGCGAGATCCTCGATCCCGCCTCGGCCCTGGGCGAGCACGTCAACGACTGCTGGCCCGAGCTCGTCGGCCCGGCCGAGCGCTCGCTGGTCCACTGGCTGCGCCGTCTGGTCTTCCGCGGCGCCTGGCTCGACCAGCGCGTCAACGAGGGCGAGCTGAGCGTCGCGTTCAACGAAGAGACCGGCAGCTTCGCCTACGTGCAGCCCGTCGATGCCAGGGCGGCCGGCGGCGAGCCGATCGAGCTGGCGCCCGAGCCCTCATGGGGCCGCGTCGCCTACACCAGACGCTAGTTCCGGGCCTCCGCGCGCGCCTTCGCGATCGCCTTGGCGCCGTCCTCACCGACAAGCAGCTCTGCCTTCAGCGTGCCGCTCCCCGCCAGATCGAGGATCGGCAGACCGCTGTCGGTTAGCCCGGCGTCGAGTGCGATCACTGTCGTCTCGCCTCCGAACGGGCGGGCGGCGGTCGCGATCACGGTCAGCGAGCCGCCGTCACGCAGGTTGCGGGCCGCCGCGAGCGTCTTGCGCGCGGCCGGCGGGTGCATCCCGTCGAGGCCGTCGATCAATACCACTGCGTCTGCACCGCGCGCGGCAATGCGCTTGGCGGCCTCGATCGCACGGTCGACCGCCTGACCCTGGACGTCGGCCGAGGCGGCGAAGCTGAGAGCGGCTACCGGAGCGGCAGGCCCCTCCTGCCACTCGGCGATCTCCTCCGGCCGCGCGCCCGCGAGCACCACCGTGATCTCTGGGGCTCCGGAGCCGGCGTCCGCCGTGCCGGCTGCCGCAGTCCCGGCACTCAGGGCACCCAGCAGGCGCCGCAGGGTCTCGGTCTTGCCTGCGCGCGCCGGCCCGACGATCACCGCGCGCGAGCCGCGACCTAGCGGTGTCAGCCACTCGATCGCGTCAAGCGTGGGGTCGCCGGCGTTCAGCGCGAGGCGCTCGCTGGGGTAGGCCACCGGCAGATCCTCGTAGTGGGCGCTTTCGGAGACCGCGTCGGCGGATGCTCCGTTGATGGTGTCAACGCGCAGAAGCGAGGGATAGCGCTCCGAGCGGCGAGGCGTGCGCACCGGCCCGGTCACCCGATCGCCGGATACGAGCTCGCAGCGGCGGACCTGCGCGGCGGAGATGTAGACGTCATCGTCGGAAGGCTCCGGCGGATCGACGCGCAAGAAGGCGGAGCCGTTCCCCAGTAGCTCGACCACGCCCTCGGCGCTGCGGGCGCCGTCTGAGTCCCCACCGACCTTCGCATTCGACGGCGACGCTCCAGCTCTGCCATTCGGCTGCGCGGCGCCACGGCCGCTACGACCGCCTCGCCCATCGCGCTCACCCCCACTGCGACCACGGCGCGAGGAATCAGAGGAGTCCGAGGAGGAGGAGGAAGAAGAAGAAGAGGAAGAGGAAGAAGAACGAGAAGCGGATGAGGACTCGCGCTCGTCCGCGGACACGTCCTCGGCCTCACCCTTCGATCCTGCCCCGCGCCGTAGACGAGGAGTACGGCGTTTGCGAGCACCGGCGGCGGTGCTCTCGCCCTGTGATCGATCAGAGGAACCTCCCCCAGACTCACTGTCGGTGCTCTGCCGGCCAGACTCCTCAGAATCACTGAGGGAATCCGAGTCCCGCCCGGAGTCGGAGCCCTCCTGGCCATTGGTCGATTCACCGAGGATCGCGTCGATCAAATCTCCCTTGCGCAGGCGCCGGAAGCCGTCGAGGCCAAGTTGATCGGCGATCGCGTGCAGGTCGGCCAGAGGTGACGCCTCCAGCTCGGAGCGGTCGAGTACTGACATGTTTCTCCTTCGTTTGGATTGGGCGGTTGGCGTCCAGTCGCGTTGGGCAGCGACCGGCACCCGCTGGGTGAAGCCTAGCGTTCGTAGCGGTGTTCCTCGGCGAGCGCCAGATCCCTCTGCGGCTGTAGCTCCCCCGCGAGCGCCGCGCGCACCCTCAGGAAGTCGGCGGCGGCGGCGACATCGTGGACCCGGAAGATCCGCGCGCCCGTGTCCACGCCGTGGGCGAGCGCGGCCAGGGTGCCTCCCAGGCGCTCACGCGGGGGACGTCCGGTGAGCGCCCCGATGAAGTCCTTGCGCGAGATCGCCATCAACAGCGGACGCCCCAGCTCGTGCAGGCGGCCGATGCCCGCCAGCAGCTCGATCGTCTGCGCGGGCGTCTTTGCGAAATCCGGGCCAGGGTCGAGGATCAGCTGCTCAGAAGCCACCCCGGCGGCGAGCGCCTGCTCGATTCGCCCGCTCAGGAAGGCGTACACCTCGCCGACCACGTCGCCGTACAGATCGGGGTCCTGCAACCGCTGCTTGGGCGCGACACGCGTGTGCATCAAGACGAGCGCCGCGCCGCTCTGCGCGCACACCTCCGCGAGAACCGGGTCGCGCAGGCCGCTGACGTCGTTGACGATCGTGGCGCCCGCGGCGATCGCGGCGCGAGCGACCGCCGGCTTGTAGGTGTCGACCGAGACGACCGCGCCCAGCTCACCCGCCACGTGCTCGATCAGCGGCACGACGCGCTCGATCTCCTGCTCGACGCTCACCGCCGGGCGCCCGGTGCTCGCGGACTCACCGCCGATGTCCAGGATGTCCGCCCCGTCCATGAGCAGCTCGCGCGCCAGCTCGATCTGCGCCTGCAGCGTCCCGAACCGCCCGCCGTCGCTGAACGAGTCGGGCGAGGCGTTGACGATGCCCATCAGCCACGGAGGCCCGCCCAGCTCCAGCACGTGATCGCAGGCCAGCACACAATCAGAGCGCACACTCATGCGGGCATGATGCCCTCGGCATCGGCCTCTTGCGCAAAGCGCTCGATCTCCAGCCCCATGCGCTCCGAGTCCCAGCCGAGCTCTCGCGCCAGCACATCGGCGACACGCTCGACCGGAAGCTCCCGTGCGGCGAGCAGCCCCAGGCGCGTACGGCGCAGGAGCACGTCGCCGACGCTGCGGGCCTGCTCGTTGCGGGCGGCCAGCACGACCTCGGCCAGCAGATCGGGCAGGCCGGGTACGATCGGCTGAGCCAGCTCGGGGTGGGCGGGGTTCGATTCGGCCGCGAGCGCGAGCACCTGCTGGGCGGCCTCGCCGTAACGGGAGGCCAGCGCGGCATACGACTCCGCGGGCACGCCCTCGACGCGGGGCAGCTCATTCGCCGCGATCGCCTGTCCGAGTGGGATCTCATGGGTACGGCAGGGGGCCTCACGCGCATCGCGCTCGACAAGGCGGTCGACCGTCATCTTCGCCATCCGCCGCCAGGTCGTCAGCTTGCCCCCGGTGATCGTGATCATCCCGCTGGAGGTCTCGTACAGCTCGGCCTTGCGCGAGATGTCCACCGACTTCTTCGGATCGCCGGTCGAGATCAGGGGACGCACCCCGGCGAAGGCGCCCGCCAGATTGCTTGAGTCCAGAGCAGCGCCGAAGAAGTCGTTCACGGCCGCCAACAGGTAGTCGATGTCCTCGCTGGACGGCCGCACGTGCTCGAGGTCGCCCTCGTAGTCATTGTCGGTGGTGCCGACGAGCGTGCGTCCCAGCCAGGGAAGCGCGAAGATTGACCGTCCACTGCCCGCCGGCACGATCGCGCCACCCACCAGCGGCAGGTCCTTGCGGTCGAGGATCACATGCGTGCCGCGGCTGGGGCGGATGCGCGGCAGCTCGGCCTCGTCGTGGAGCTCCCCCGGGCGCAGCTGATCGGCCCACACGCCGGTCGCGTTGATCACGTTCGCGGCGCGCACCTCCAGCTCCGCGCCGCTCTCGGCGTCCAGCGCCCGCACGCCCCGCGTGCGCCCGTCCTGCTCCAGCAGCCCGGTGACCCGCAGCCGGTTCGCGCAGACCGCGCCGAAGCGCTCGGCCTCGCCGAGCACCGTCAGCACGAGGCGGACATCGTCGGTCTGGCAGTCATAGAACATGTAGCCGCTCGTCGGCTCGCGCGCGGCGAGTGCCGGCAGCAGCTCGATCACCTCCTCGCCAGAGATCACGCGGTGGCGCTCGGGGCTCCAGGACTCGCCCTCTCCCAACCGAGGGGTGCGATCGCCCTGCGCACCGGCCGATCCGACGGGCGATCCCCGCTCGGAGCTCGCCCGGGCGCGCCTGCCCCGCCGCGAACGCAGGCGATTGCCGGCCGATCTCCGATCGGTGGACATCACGTCGTACAGGTTCAACCCCATCCCCATCATCCGGTCCGGACGGGCACCCTCGAACGCGGGCACGACCAGCGGCAGCGGGCGGACCAGGTGCGGCGCCAGCGCCACCATCAGCTGGCGCTCCAAGAGCGCCTCGCGCACGAGACCGAGGTCGAAGTTCTGCAGGTAGCGCAGACCGCCGTGCACGAGCTTGCTCGAACGGCTCGAGGTTCCCGAGGCGAAGTCGGCACGCTCCACGAGCGCCACGCTGTAGCCACGCGTAGCGGCGTCCAGCGCCACGCCCGCCCCCGTGATCCCGCCGCCGATCACGACGACATCGAACTCGTCTTCTGAGAGGGCGGCAAGAGCCTGGCTGCGCTCGATCACGACCGCAGTGTCTCAGAGCGGCGGTCGATCGGAGATCCGTGTTCTGAGCGCGCGAGTCCAGGCTGGGACCAAGCCCTCGCGCGGGCGCGTCAGATCTGCGCGAGCTCGGCGGTGATCTCGCTCACCGCGGACTTCGCGTCCCCGAACAGCATCGCCGTCTTCGGGTCGAAGTAGAGCTCGTTCTCAATACCGGCGAAGCCGGGGTTCATCGAGCGCTTGATCACGATCACCGAATGAGAGTCGGCGACCTCGAGGATCGGCATGCCGTAGATCGGCGAGGAAGGCGTGTTCTTGGCGGCCGGATTGGTCACGTCATTGGCGCCGATCACGAGCGACACGTCGGTGCGCTGGAACTCGGGGTTGGCGTCGTCCATCTCCCGCAGCTGGTCATACGGCACGTCGGCCTCCGCGAGCAGCACGTTCATGTGGCCCGGCATACGGCCGGCGACGGGGTGAATCGCATAGCTGACCTCGACCTGGCGCTTCTCGAGCTCCTTGGTCAGCTCGCGCACCGCATGCTGCGCCTGGGCGACCGCCATGCCGTAGCCGGGAACGATCACCACGCGGTTGGCGTAGGCGAGCTGGATCGCCGCGTCGGCGGCGCTCGTGGAGCGCACCGTGCCGGCGTGCTCGCCGGCACCTTCGGCGCCCGCGACCGCTCCTGAGCCGCCGAAGCCGCCGGCGATGATCGAGGGGATCGAGCGGTTCATCGCGGTCGCCATCAGGTTCGTCAGGATCGAGCCGGAGGCGCCCACGATCATGCCCGCCACGATCAGCGCCGGGTTGTTCAGCGCCATGCCCGTGGCCGCCGCGGAGAGCCCCGTGAAAGCATTCAGCATCGAGATCACGACCGGCATGTCGGCGCCGCCGATCGGCAGCACGACGGCGTTGCCGAGCAGCGCCGCGACGATCAGCATCCCGATGAACAGCACTTCCGAATGGGCCCCCGCGACAAGGTTGATGCCGGCGGCCAGCGCCAAGATCAACAGCACGAGGTTGACAATCTGCTGGGCCGAGCCGAAGCTGATCGGACGCCCGGGGATGATTTCCTGGAGCTTGCCGAAGGCGATGTTCGAGCCCCAGAAGGAGACCGAGCCGACAATCGCGGCGAACACGGAGAAGATCGCGACATACGCGGGCACCCCCGCGATCTGCACGGTCGCGCCGGTTTGCAGGACGACGCCATGGCCGAGTTCGCCGCCGACCTGGACCGTGCGCGTGCCGTAGGTCGAGCCGTAGTGGCGGAACTCGACCCAGGCGATCAGCGCCACAGCGCCACCGCCGACGCCGTTGAACAGCGCCACCATCTGCGGCATCGCTGTCATCTTCACGTTGCGCGCCGCGGGAATCCCCACCGCGGCGCCCAGCGCAACGCCGAGCACGATCAGACCCCAGTTGCCCTCGCCGGGGTTCAGTAGGGTCGCGACGACGGCGATCGCCATGCCGACGGCGGCAATCCGGTTGCCGCGCACGGCGGTCGTCGGCCCGGCCAGTCCGCGCAGGCCCTGGATGAACAGGGCGAAGGCGATTATGTAGAGGACGTAGATGAAGCTTTCGCTCTGCAGGAAGCTCGTCGCGATCGGGAGATTGCTCACGAGTCGCCCTCCCCGTCGTGGGCCTCGTCTTCCGCCGCAGACTTCGGCTTCGGCTTGGCCTTGAACATCTCGAGCATCCGGTCGGTCACGAGGAAGCCGCCGACGATGTTGATCGTGCCGAAGGCAATCGCGATCACGAGCAGCCCCTTGCTGACCCCGTCCAGCCCGGGCAGGCCGACCAGTAAGAGGCCGCCGAGCAAAACGATTCCGTGAATCGCGTTCGTGCCCGACATCAAAGGCGTGTGCAGCGTGTTCGGCACCTTCGAGATCACGACGAACCCGATGAACCCGGCCAGCACGAGGATCGCCAGGTTGGTGGTGAGCGTGCTGGCGATGATCATGAGCCGGCCTGCTCCACTGCCGCTTTGGCGCCCGGATGGACGATCTCCCCATCGCGCACGATGCACGCGCCGCTGACGATCTCATCGTCGAAGTCGAGGTGCAGCTCGCCGTCCTCACCGACGAACAACTCGAGCAGAGCCTGCACGTTGCGTGAGAACAGCTGCGATGAATGCTCGGGCATACCCGCGGGCAGGTTTAGGGGCGAGAGGATCTTCACATCGTGGCGCACGACCGTCTCGCCCGGCTCGGTCAGCTCGCAGTTGCCGCCCGCCTCGCCGGCCATGTCGACGATCACCGAGCCCGCCTTCATCCCCTCCACTGCCTCGGCCGTGACCAGCCGCGGCGCGGGGCGCCCCGGCACGAGCGCGGTCGTGATCACCACGTCGAAGCCCTTGATCGCCTCGGTCAGCGCCTGCTGCTGTGAGGCGCGCTCCTCCTCGGTCAGCTCGCGAGCGTAGCCGCCCTCGCCGCTGGCTTCCAGCCCGAGGTCGAGCCATTGCGCCCCCAGCGACTCCACCTGCTCGGCGACCTCGGGGCGCACGTCGTAACCGGTCGTGCGCGCGCCCAGGCGCTTGGCGGTCGCGAGCGCCTGCAGCCCGGCGACACCCACCCCCAGCACGAGCACCTTCGCCGGCGGGATCGTGCCGGCGGCAGTCATCAGCATCGGGTAGAAGCGGCCGATCTGCTCGGCGCCGAGCAGCGCGGCGCGGTAGCCGGCGACGTTGCTCTGTGATGACAGTGCGTCCATCGCCTGCGCGCGCGAGATCCGCGGGATCGCCTCCATCGCGAACGCGGTCGCCCCGGCGTCGGCCAGCGCGCGCGTGGTCTGTGGGCTCGACAGCGGCGCGAGAAAGCCGATCAGGACCGAGCCGGCGCCGAGGCGGCGGATCTCCTCCGCGTCGGGCGGCGCGATCTTCACGACCACCTCAGCGCTCCACACGTCCGCATGATCGGGATCCCCACCCGCCCCGGGCGTGCCGATGATCTGCGCGCCGGCCTGCGCGTAGGCGGCGTCTGGGATCAGGGCGTCGGCGCCCGCGCCGCTCTGCACGAGGACGTCGAGACCTTTGGCCCTGAGCTTGCTGACGACCTCCGGCACGAGCGCAACCCTGTGCTCTCCCGCCGCGGTCTCCTTCGGAACACCGATCCGCATATGCGCCGGGAACGTATCCCATCGCGGCGGCGGATGACGGTCCGGGTATGCGAAACTCGAAGGAGAGATGACCGTGAACCTGACCCGCATCTACACGAAGCTCGGCGACGGCGGCGAGACCCACCTGGGCGATATGAGCCGCGTCTCCAAGCTCGATCCGCGCGTGGAGGCATACGGCACCGTCGACGAGCTCAACGCGACGCTCGGCGTCGCGCTGCTGGCGCCCGGGCTCCCGCAGAGCTTCGCCGACTGGCTGCGCCGCGTACAGAACGACCTGCTCGATCTCGGCGCCGACCTGTCGGTGCCCGCTCCCCCGGCGGGCGACTCATCCGCCGATAAGAAAGAGCGCGAGCGGCTGCGCATCGGTCCCCCCTACACCGAGTGGCTCGAGCATGCCTGCGACGAGGTCAACGCGAAGCTTCAGCCGCTGCGCTCGTTCGTGATCCCCGGCGGCACCCCCGCCTCCGCGCACCTGCACATCTGCCGCACGGTCTGTCGCCGCGCGGAGCGCCGCGCGATCGCCGTGGGCGCGGATGTCAACCCCGAGGTCGTGCGCTACCTGAACAGGCTCTCGGACCTGCTGTTCATTCTCGGCCGCGCTGCAAATGAGGGCTCACACGCCGGCGGAGGATCGGAGCCGCTATGGGACCCCGGCGCCCATGGCTCGAACACCGCTCCCCAATCTGCGTGAGCGAGCGCGCGCCTCGGCGGCGCGCAGGCCGGCCACGGCCAGCGCCGCCCACAGCGTGCCCACCAGATAGCCGCCCACCACATCGCTCGGCAGATGCCAGGCGAGCAGCAGCAGCGAGAAACCGACGGCCACCGCGAAGATCGCGCCCAGTACCGCGACAGTGGGACGCAGCTGCCGGGGCGCCACGAGCACCGCGCACATCACAAGCGCCGTCGCCGCGCTCGCGTGGCCACTGGGCCACGAGGCGGCCGTGATCTCGTCTCCGTAGATCTGTGCGTGGGGATGGGCGAGCAGCGGCTTGAGCAACTCCGCGGTCAGCGGCGCCATGCCCATCACGACCCCAACGGCGACCGCAAGCTGCGGGCGCTGGCGCCAAAGCGCGATCGCGATCAGCAGCACGCCCCAGAGGATGTACAAGGCGGGCTCGAGCAGGTGCAGCAGGGCATTCGCCACCTCGTCCAGGTGCGGGCCGCCGAGCAGCGTGAAGTCGTACAGCGCGACCGCGTCTTTCACGTGCGTCGCCGGCACCAGCGCGGCCACGACCCAGGTCAGGGCGAGCGCGAGGACGCACAGCCCGGCGACGAGGAGTGCCCCGGCCGTGCTCGGCGGGTTCGTGAGCCTTGCTCTGGGTCTCTCGTACATCCTTAAATGGTAGAGACGCGGCTAAACGAGGGCTGAAGCGCTCCGCGCAGATCAAGGCCCGACGGGGAACGTCTTGCCCGCCAGTGCGATCAGGGCTTGTGCGGTCACCCATACCGGAGTCTGGGCGCCGGTGCGGGAGTAGCGGATGGAGCCACCGGGGGCAAGCAGGCTTTCCAGGTAACCGTCAGGCGTGCGGCTGCCGCGGCGGCGCAGCGTGCTCGGGTTGCGCCCTGCCGCGATCAGGCCCTGGATCGCCCAGGCGGTGGACTGGGCATTGGATTCGCTGCCGTATTGCTGCGGAAAGCCACCGTCGAGATTCTGGGAGCGAATCAGGTAGTCGGCGGCGGCGCCGAGGACATGCACGTTGCGCGCGCCCGCGTCGACGAGCGCCTGGAGCGCCGTGCCGGTGTCGTCGACGTCGCTGGGCGAGCCGTGCTCGCCAAAGCCGAAGCCTCCGTCTGCGTTCTGCTGCTGCTCGATCCAGCCGGCCGCGTCGCGGATCGCGGGGAAGCTTTGTGAATGGCCGACCGCGCGCAGCGCGAAGATCGCAAACGACGTGAGGTTGACGAGCTGCTCGAAGGAGTTGTCGGCCTCGCGCGCGCTCAGCACTTCAGCGACGAGATCGCGCCCGGCGAACGAGTACGACGAGGCTCCGCACGCAGCCGCGGCGAGGATCGTGCGCTCGGCGTCGCCGAGGCCGCTCAGACTCGAGACTTCAGCGCGGAGCGCGTCGAGCACCGAGTGCCCGTCACGGCGCACGGTCACGGGGTTGCGACCGGCGGCCGCCAGGCCGATCGCCGTCCAGGCGGTGTACAGCGCGCTGGAGCTCTGCCCCTTTGCGGCGCCGAAGCCACCGTTGGAGTTCTGGGCGGTGCTCAGAAAAGAAAGCTCGGGGGACAGCGACGCGGATTGGGCGCGGACCGTCGACGGGGTGGACGCCCGGGCGCTCTCGCCGCCGAAGGCGAACACGGAGCCAACGGTGACGAGCGAGAGGATCGCCAGCATGCCCGTGGCCGCCCCACTCGCCGGCGCTCTGGACGCGACGGGCGTGGGTGAGGCTGGGTCCCATTGAATATCCATGCGCGCGCGCATCCGCGCCAGCAGCCGCGCCAGCTCGGGGCCGAAGGCGAGGCCGAACAGGAAGCTCGCGATCATGTCGGTCAGGTCGAACGGCAACCCCGCGCCCGCCACTACAAGAAACGCGCCCGCAGTATGCGTGGCTCCGATCGTGAACGTGTAGAGGTTCATCACCTCCTTTGCCGCCAGCGCGGCGACCCCACAGCAAAGCGCGAGCGGCACGCGTCCCAGCTTTCGCCCGCTCAGCCGGCCGAGAGCGGCGCCGAACAGCCCGACGCCGCCCCACGCCGCCATCTGCCAGGGGGTGTAGGGACCCTGGCCGAGCAGGAAGTTCGACATCAGCATCCCGACCGCGCCGACGGTGAAACCGGGCAGCGGACCCAGCGCGTAGCCGACGACGAGCGTGATCGCCGTGATCGGCTTGACGTCCGGCAACGCCACGAACGCGTCGCGGCCGAGCGCGGCGACGGCCGCCAGGGTGCCCACGACCGCGACCATCCGCGCGGACGGCCGGCGGCGCTCGTAGGCGAGCCAGCCGAGCACCAGCACCACGCCGATGACCGCGAACGACGCCAATGGCCAGCTCACGCGACGACCTCCAGGGCCGCTGGGGCCCGCAACAGCTCAGCACCTTCCTCGGGCAGCAATGCGCCGCCGGCGCCGCCCAAGATACGGGCGGTCTCGGTCGCGAAGTACCAGCCGCCCGCGAGCAGCTCGGCGGTGGGGCCGTCGGCGATCACGCGGCCATCGGCGAGCAGCACCGCGCGACGGGCGCAGGCGGCGGCGAACTCGGGGTCGTGGGTGGCCACGATCACGGCCTGGCCCTGCTCGGCGCGGCGGCGCAGATCCTTCGCCAGCTCGGCCTTCGCGCCGCGGTCCATCCCACGCGTGGGCTCGTCCAGCGCGAGGACGATTGGAGCCCCGCCCGCCCCTCCCCCCCCACCTGTGACGATCGCGAGCGCCAGGCGCTGACGCTCCCCGCCTGACAAATCCTTCGGGTTGCGCTCGGCCATTCCCGCCAGCCCGACGGCCGCGAGCGCCTCGGCGGGCGCCTCTTCGGCGACGCGCTCATGGATCAGGTAATCGCCCGGATTCTGCAGCAGCAGCGCGACCCTTCCCGCACGCTCCACCCGTCCCCGCGTGGGCTCCATCAACCCGGCGGCGTGGCGCAGGAGCGTCGACTTGCCAGCGCCGTTGCGGCCCATCAGCGCGATGCTCTCGCCGGGGGCGAGCGTCAGATCCACCCCGCGCAGGATCGCCGGTCCGTCGCGCAGCTCGTGCCACACATCCTTCATTCGCAGCGCGCTCGGGATGTTCTCCCGCCGGCCCAGCACGCTCCTCAGGCCGCGGGCACGTTCCGATCGACGGTCGTGCCCAGCCGCCACCTCTGAGGCGCTCCAAAGCGCATTCGGAGCGTCGGATGAAGTCGGTCTCACCGTCGCCGCCGGGTACGCGCCGAGGTCATCCTCCTCCGGCAACATCTCTCGTGCACGCAGCGTCGCCCGCGCCTGCTTGACGCCAACCGGCGCCGGTTTCAACCCCGCCAACGCGAACAGCTTCGCGCCCGGCGTCTGCAAGTCAGGCTCGTGTTGCGCGGCCCATTTCAAGAACGATCTGGGATCGCCGTCGTGAGCCACACGGCCCGATACCAGCGTGATCACGCGATCCGCGGCCCCGAGGCAGCGCTCCAAGCGGTGCTCCGCCAGCACGATCGTCGTCTCCCACTCCTCGTTCAGCCGTCTCAGCAGACCGATCAGCTCGTCCCCGGCGACGGGGTCCAGCTGCGAGGTCGGCTCGTCGAGCAGCACCACCTGCGGCCTAACCGCCAGCGCCGCGCCGAGCGCGACCCTTTGCTTCTCGCCGCCTGACAGCTCGTGCGTGGAGCGGTCGAGCAGCGCGTCGATGCCCAGCGCGAGCGCGACCTCCTCGACCCCGCGCGCGACCGCCGCCGCGGAGTGGCCCCGGCTCTCCAATCCAAGGGCCAGCTCGGCGCGGACGGAGCTCATAACGAGCTGCGTCTCCGGGTCCTGGAACAGCACGCCCGCGCGGCCGCCCAGATGCGCGGGGCCGTGCTCGCGCGTGTCCAGACCGGCGAGCATCGCCGTGCCGGCGAACGTGCCTCCGTGAAAGTGCGGCACGAGGCCGCAGGCAGCGTGCAGCAGCGTCGTCTTGCCGTGTCCGGACAGCCCCGCCAGCAGGCAGAACTCGCCCGCTTGCAACTCGAAGCTGACGTCGTCCAATGCTGGAGTCTCAGCGCCCGGGTAGTGGTAGGTCACCCGGTCAAAAGACAGGATCACTGGTCGATCCCCCTGCGGTCCGCAAAGGGCAGGAGGATTGCCGCGAGCAACGCCGCGCAGAGCACGAACGTGCCCGTGTCCACCTGCATCTGCACGAGGGGGTATGCCGTGAAGGAGGCCGCTCCGGTCAAGCGCCCGGCGAGGGCGAGCGCGATTACGGCGAACGTCGAGCAGAGAAACGCAAGGTCATGCCGCGACCACGGGCGCCGCATCCGCCGATCCGAGGAGCCTCGAGGGCGGGACCGGCCCTCCGCGGCGACGGCGAAGCCGCGCAGCTCGAGCGTCGCGGCCACCTCCATCGCGCGCTCCAGCGAGCCGCCGACGATCGCGCTGAGCAATGCGACGCGGCCACGGACGCCGCGCGCGGGGTCCTCGGGCCTGGTGCGCTGGGCCTCGGCCAGGCGCTGCGCGTCGGCGCCGAGCACGGGGATCATCCGCGTCGCCAGCGAGGCCGTCAGCGCCGAGCGGAACGACAGGCGGCGGAAGCCCCTCAGCAGCTCATCGGGGTCGACCGCGAGGCTCGCGAGCGTCGTGATCAGCATCAAGAGCGTCACCTTCAGCGCGATCACCGCGCCGTACACGACCGCCTCGACCGTCAGGTCGCCTTGACCGAACGGACCGAGGTTGCCGAGCCGCGCGAACACCGTCAGGCCCTCGCGCGAGGCAAGCACGTTGATCGCCACGATTGGCAGGCCAACGATCAGCGCGGTGCGCAATGTGCCCGCGAGCCGGCGGCCCACACCGGCGCACGCCCCGGCGCCAAGCACGGCCAACGCCAGCGCCGCCAGCGGCAGAGGGTTGTAGAGGATCAACGCGGCCGCTGTCAACGCGAGGGCCCAAATTGCGCCCACTCCCGCCCGCGCCGCGTGCAACGGACTCGCGAGACGGCGGTAGAACAGCAGGCGGGTGTTCATCAGGCTCTCCCCGGCATCCGCAAGCAGCGGTCACGAGACGGAATCTGGCCCGTATGCCTCATCAGCCCGCCCCCGGCACCGGCAGCTGCGCGCCCGCCGATGTCACCGCCAATGCGAAGTGATTCTGCAGAGCACTCGTGTCGAAGGCCTGGGCCGCATGCTGCACACCCGCTTCATCTGTGCCCGTCACGACCCACACGATCGCGCTTTCGACGTCCTTCGTGGCCGCGATCAGGCCCGCTCCCGCCGTCAGCGTAGCGGTCGTACTGCCCGCCCCATCGAGCAGTGTCAGCGTCTGGCCGTTCGACGCGAAGCGCGCATACACGCCGCTCGCGCGCGGGCCGCTTTCGATGCTCGTCACGCTCGGGTCGCCGTGTATCCCTGTCCATTGACCGACGACCACCTGCAGCGCGTCCGGCTCGGCGCCGCTGCCGATCGCGGCGACGGCGGCGGGGATGCCGAGCGCGCGCAGGCGCGCGATCACCATGCGGCATGGCCCGCTCTGCGCCGCGGCGCATTCCACGCGCACCGGCAACCGTTTGCCTTCCGTTCCGTTCAGGAACGGCTCGGGAAAAGAGCCCACGACCGCGGGCACGTCGTCGGCCTGGCTCCAGTCGTGCAGGTCCCACCACACGTGGTCTCCTTGGTTTACGTTCGTCGCCGCGGCGCCCTTCGGGGCCTCGATCCCGTTGACGTAGTAGAACCAGTCGAGCGGGTCTCCCGCGGTTTCCTGCCCCCCTGACAGGCCATCGATGCTCTCGACGAACCCGCCTCCGTACTTCGTCGTCACCTTGTCGTTGCGCAACAGCAGGCTCATCACCGTTTCTGTCCCCACCACCCGCGGAGCGCCGGTCTGGGTCAACAGATGCGCGCCGAAGTCGCGGGTGACCGTCAGGTGAACGCCCTCCGGAACCGGGCCGGGACCGAGGCCGCAGCCGGCTAACGCGGCGACCGTGATGGCCGCCGCGAATGCCGTTATTGTGATTTTTTTACTTGACCTGGAAAACAACGTGGCTGATTCCGCTCACGAGCTTCGTTGCCTGGCCGGTACTGTTGATTGCCTCGATGTCGTAGGTATAACTTCCCTTGGGAAGACGCGCCGGGAGGAGATAACTGAAGGACTCGCTTCCTCCCACCGAGAAGAAGGCCGCAGAGCCACACTTCTTGGTTCGCACAAAGTTCTCCCTCGATCCACTGAAGTCAAAACAGCGCCCGTGATAGCGACGTTGGAGGCTGATACGCACCTGACGGAGCGTGCCGCCGAATGGGATTTCAATGACTCCCGCGAGCAACCGTGGAGCTGAACGGTGGGAATAGGTATGCTCGTTTTTGACACCCGTGATCCTGACGCTCGCGGCCAGTGGCGAAGGTGGAGGTGGAGTCGACGTCCGCTCGAGCGGTGGACAAGTGGCGCCGGCACTCGTAGGGCATGCGATCGGAAGAGCGGTGCCGCACGTACCGTCGTTGCCGGCATGCACACAGACCGAGGCCTCTGTGCGCACGGCCGCGGGTTCCGCTTCGGCGCCCGTGACGTGCAGTTCATAGGCGCCAGTGGAATAGAAGGCCAGCGTGGCGTCTCCCTGCGCGTCGGTCATTGCGCTCCCGCCCCGCCATTCGATGTGCGCGCCGGCCGCGGGAGCGGGTTCGCCCTTTTCGTTGTAGCGGCGAACTATTGCGTTGATCGATTCACCCACATTGGCTTTTGCGGGGACTTCTATCTCAAGCGGAGTCGGACTCGGACCAGACGGACAGGTTTCATCGCAGACAGGGAAAAACAGCACGCGGGCCCCAGGTTCAAGTTGTACGTCACACGCGCCTTCGTTTTGATAGGTGTCGTTGACCCAAAATGACCAGTAGTAGCTCGTAATCCCCGATTGGTAGAGATGCGTCTCGCCCTCGATCGTATTGATGAGATACTGACCGAAGCTTGCTTCCCAGGAACCATTCCAGTTCCCCCCAGTAGCCACCTGCAGTGCACCGAGGGCACTCGTCCCGGAACAGGAGTGTTCTGGGTTGCCGTCGTTGACAACAGGCTGAGTCGTGGTGGTCACCTGCATCACGGGGAGCTTCATTTCGGTCAACCCCTCCACCCTGACGGTGACCGTCGCCGGACCGGCCGCAGCGGCCGAGGATGCGCCTGCGAGGGCATACGCCAAGAGAAACAGCGAGAACAGTGCGACGGTGCCTAAAGGCAACATACGACGGGATGTATTCATTGAGCCAACCCCTTTCCACGAGGGCTTGTGGGCTTTTCGGCCTTCGGCAGGTTTCCTGGCTCCCGGGCCTTCCCTCCGCACCTTCCCGTCTCGTCTTCCGAAACAGTGGCTCGCGTGTCTTCGCACGCGCCGCGTCAGGCATCCCCGGTCACAGTGGCGGGTCCGCGCCGGATTCTCACCGGCTTCCCTTCACCTCCGACCGTCTTGTCCCCCCATCCTACTCTCTCTCGCCCACCCCGTGCTCTCACTCCCAGCCCGTGCTCGTCCAACTCCCTCAATGACCGGCGACACGGACCTCTCTGCGGAAACGACGTGTAGTTGTCTCCCAAAAATCCGGACGCTATGCGGTAACGGTGCCATGACCGACGATCACATCGCCCGCGTACAAGCACGCGAACTGCCCCGGCGCGGTTCGCTCCGCCGGCTCCTTCAGCTCCACGCTCACGTGCTGATGGCGCCCCGCCCTCGCCTCACCGGCCAGCCGGCACTCCAGGCGGCGCCCACGCGAGCGCACCTTCACGCCGTCCACGCAGCCGCCGTCGCGGTGCAGCGTCACCTCGCGCACCCTTACGCCGTCGCTCAACAGCTCCGCGCGCGGACCGACCGTGACCGTGCTCATCCTCGTGTCAGTCGCGAGCACGTACAACGGCTCGCCGCCGCCGAGGCCGAGGCCGTGGCGCTGACCGACAGTGAACACATGCGCGCCCGCGTGCTCGCCGAGCACCTTCCCCTGAGAATCGACGATCTTCCCTCTCCGCTCTCCCAGCCCGCCGTGGCGCTCCAGGAAGGCGCTCTGGCGCGTCCCCTCGAGGAAGCACAAATCCTGCGAGTCGCGCCTGTTCGCGACCGCGAGCCCGGCGGCCGCCGCCAGCTCGCGCACCTGCGCCTTGCGCATCGCACCCAGCGGAAACCGCAAGCGGGCAAGCGACTCGGGCGCAAGCGCCGCCAGCACGTAGCTCTGATCCTTGCCCGGGTCTTCTGCCATCCGCAACAGCGGAGCGGGCGGGCCATTGATCACGCGCGCGTAGTGCCCGGTCGCGAGCGTCTGCGCCCCCAGACGCTCGGCCAGCTCGAGCATCGCATCGAGCCTCACATTCCCGTTGCAGCGCACGCACGGATTCGGCGTCTCCCCGGCCTCGTGGTCTGAGAGCCAGTGCTCGACGACACCGGCGCGGAACTCCGCGCGCAGGTCGATCGACAGGTGTGCCATTCCCAGGCCGTGTGCCACCTCGCGGGCGCCGCGCACCGCCTGCGCCGAGCAGCAGCTGGCCTCGCCGTCGTTCTCCTGATCAGACCACAGTTCCAGCGTGACTCCGACGGCCTGCGCGCCTGCGCGTGTGACGAGCAGTGCCGCGACCGCGCTGTCCACACCGCCGCTCATCGCCACCAGCGTGCGGTCCGCCGTCGGGGCCAGGGCCGCGCTTGCGCGTACGGCGCCGCCGAGCGCGCGATGCAGGGCATCGGACGCCAGCTCCGCCGCATGGCGCTTGGCCGCACTCAGTCCGCCCAACTCCCGCGCGATCTCCTCTGTGCCGACTCTCGCCGCCTGCAACAGCGCAACGCCGCGCACCAGGCCCACCACCGCGCTGCCGGCGGCGATCGACGCGCCACAGCCGCTCGCGTCGAACCCCGCGTCCGTAATACGTGCGTCGGGGCCGGCGGGATCGAGCGCGATCGAAACGCGGATCAGATCGCCGCACGCCGCGCCGCCCGCCGCGCCCGTGAAGGCGTTCTCGGGAGCATGTCCACGGCCGACTGGTGCTTCGAGATGCTGGGCGAGGGCTTCCGGGCTTCTCACCCGAGCGAGTTTACGATTCCTGGCGAGCTTCGTCGATCGTCTGCTCGATCGCGAAGGCGTCCGTCAGGCCGTTCATCGTCGTTACCGCGCCGTGCTTGTTGATGATCAAGATCGTCGGCGTCCCGTACACCTGCACGGTCTTCGTGAACGAGCCGAACGACGTGACCTGTTCTGCGGTCGCGTAGTGGACCGCGATCTTCTTTTCCAGTTCGAGCCCCACGATCTTGAGCAGCTTGTGAACCTGCTGCTGGTGACCGAGCGCCCGAATCTCGTGGTGCGCCGCCAGCAGAATCTGCAATTCCTCGTGCACGGCGACGTCGTCGGCGCCATGTTTGTTCCAGAACAGCACCACCGCGACTTCGCCCCGCTTGAGCTCGCGTTCCACGGCCACCTGCTGGGCGGGAGCAGCGTGCACGGCGGTTTTCTTGACCGTAGCGGCGCCATGCGTCGAGCGGGTCACAGTCACGCTGCTTTTCGTCACGGTGGGAGCGGCGACCGCGGCATGCTTCGGGTGGATCACGGTAGTGCTCTTCGTGGTCCTGACCGCACTACTCCCCGGCGCACCTGCCTGCTTGGCGTGGGTTACGGTCGTGCTCGACGTGGTAACGGTTGTGCCCTGAGTCGGAGCTTCTGCCGAGGCAGCCGCGGACTTGTTCGCCGCCTGTTGGGATGCCGCGACCGCTTCGCGCGCGTGGGTGACCGCGCGCGTCATCCCTTCGATATGCGTCGTCCCCGCAGGGGCTTTTGCTTTCGCCGCGGCGGCAGGCGCAGGCGTGCTGGCCACGGGCGTCGAGCTGGGGCTCGAGCTGTGGCCCTGCAGGGCCACGAACCACACCACCGCAAAGAGCACAACCGCCGCGAGGGCGATCTGAAAGGGACGGGAAAGCTGTGCCATTGCTCCCCTTTCGGCATTTTTCGCCGAAGAGTTGAACCGCGCAAAACCGGCTGGACCCTCAGAGCGTGCGCAACGCGCGCAGGACGGCGTGCACGACAGTGTCCGTGGGGATCGTCTCCTGCCCTCCCCCCTGCATGTCCTTCAGCACCGTCTCCTCCTGCTCGACGATCGCGACGTAGCGGGCATCGAGCGCGTTTGCATACCCCAATTGACCCTTCAGCGAGCGTCCCGCCAACTCCATCTGGGCCGTCAATCCGGCAGATCGAGCCGCGCCCATCACACCGAAGGCGGCCTTCCGCTCGCCGAGCGCGACGAATAGATCCAGCGGGCTCGTCGCGACCGGCGCCGGCTCGCCCGCCAGCAGGATCCGCTCGACCCCGGCCGCCCAGCCGATGCCAGGCGTCGAGGAGCCGTCGCTGGACGATCCCTTGATTTTCTCCACGAGCCCGTCGTAGCGGCCGCCGCCGCCCACGCCGCTCTGCGCCCCGAGCGCATCGGAGGTGAACTCGAACACCGTTCTCGTGTAGTAGTCCAAGCCCCGCACGAGCGTCGGATCGACCTCGTATGGGACCTCTGCCAGATCGAGCAGGTCGCGCACCTCTGCGAAGTGCTCGCTGTCCTGCATGCTCAGGCGATCGAGCAGGCGCGGCGCGCTCGCCATCACCCGCTTCGTGCCCTCGTGGTCGGAGTCGAACGCCCGCAGTGGGTTGAGCTCGATCCGGCTCCTGACCTCATCGGACAGGCTCGCCTCGTGCTCGCGCAAATGCGCCTGCAGCAGCTCGCGGTACTCGCCCCTGCTCTCTTTGCCGCCCAGGCTCGACAGCCGCAGCCTGACCTCGCGCACGCCCATCTCCTCAAGCAGCGCCGCCAGCAGCACGATCGACTCCGCGTCGACCGCGGGATCCTCGGAGCCAAGCGCCTCCGCCCCCACTTGCCAGAACTGCCGGTAGCGCCCCGCCTGGGCGCGCTCGTGGCGGAAGAAGCTCGACAGATACCACAGCTTCACGGGCTGTTTGCGCTTGTGCATACCGTGCTCAACGTAGGCCCTACAGACCGGCGCGGTGCCCTCCGGACGCAGTGTCAGCGAACGTCCACCGCCGTCGTCGAGCGTGAACATCTCCTTCTGCACGATGTCCGTCGAAGCCCCTACCCCGCGCGCGAACAGCTCGGTCGCCTCCAACGCCGGCGTCTCGATCCGCTCATACCCCGCCCCCTCCAGGATCTTCCGCGCGCTCTCCTGGAGGTTCGCGCGCACCCCAGCCTGCTCCGGCAGCACGTCAAACGTGCCCCGCGGGGCTTTGATCTGCTCCGCGCGGCTCAAGCTCAACTGCCGGCTGCCGGGTCCGCCACGGCGCGCGCCGCCGGCTCGGGCCCCTCGCCCGTCGCCGACCTCTCCACGGGAACGCGCAGCTCCGCAAGGAACGGGTTCGTGTCGCGCTCGCGTCCGAGCGTCGTTGCGCCCATGTGCCCGGGGTAGACCGCCGTCTCGGCCCCGAACGCCCTCAGCAGAGTGCCGATCGAGCGCTCCAGCACATTCCAGTCGCCGCCCGGCAGGTCGGTGCGGCCGACCGAGCCCGCGAACAGGACGTCTCCCGAGAGCAGCGCCTGCTCTCCCGGTGTCCGCTCGCGTACCTGCCCGCTCTCGTCCGCAGACGTGACCTCGCGATCGGACGCGGCCGCGGCGATCGCATAGGTGACGTGCCCCGGGCTGTGCCCGGGTGTGAAGATCACCTCGATCTCGAGCCCCGCCAGGCTCAGCCGCTCGCCGCCCTGCACCGTGTGGTCGGCCTCGTAGCTCTCGAACGGCCCGAACCCCGGCGGCGTCCAGCTGTTGACATCCGCCAGCACGCCCCGCTCGATCTCCGGGCAGTACACCGGCGCGCCCGTCGCCCTGGCCACCTCGGCGACCGCGCCGATGTGGTCGAAGTGGCAGTGCGTGATCAGAATCGCCTCGACCTCCACTCCCAGCGCCCGCGCCGCCTCCAGCAGCCGCTCGGCCTCCGCCCCCGGATCGATCATCACCGCGCGCTTCGCCTCAGCACCGCGGCGCACGATGTAGGCGTTCTCCTGGATCTGCCCGACGGTGAACATCCTCACATCCAGGTCGCCGATCGGGGCGGGCGGGCTGGGCGGGCTCGATTCCCCGCGCGCGTCACTCATCGCGCCGCCGCCTTGCCACCGCCCTGCGCGGCTTTTTTACGCATGCGCCGGTTGAACATCCACATGTCCGTGTAATAGCTGATCGGGATGTAAATCAGCAGCACGATCGGGAACAGCGCGATCGCCTCGTTGGCTTTCTTGATCAGGAACAGGCTGACGAGCAGCATCAGCACGGCGGCGATCATCGCCCGGTAGAACGCGCCGAGCCACGTTGGCGGGCGGTCCTGCCTTGCCAGCTGCGGCTTCTTTTTCCCCGTGGCGTCAATGCCCTTGCCGCTTTTCTCGGCGGCCGTCGGCTTGCGTCCGGTGCGACCCCGCGATTCGACCACGCCGGCCGCGTTTCCGCGGTGCTTGGTCTGGCGCTTGCGCTTTGTCTGAGCCATCCTCTTAGCCTACCGGTCGTGGCCTTCACGCCCGCGATCCGGCGCCGCCAACGCGGGCGTCATCCGCTCAGTGCGTTCTCGATCACGTGGCACGCCGAGTCGAACCCGACCAGCTGTAGATCCTCGGGGAAGCCCTCCAACGCCGCCCGCGGCGCGAGCCCGACCAGCTCGGCACTGGCGAGCGCGGCGTGCCGGCGCACCGCCTGCACCGCCCGCGCCAACGGCACCTCGCCGGGCCGCTCGACGTTCATCGACACCTGCGCGACCGCACCGCCCAGTTCCACCCCGATCGCGCGCAGTCCAGGCAGTCCCTCAACACCACCCTCGCGGATCAGCCCCGCGATCATGCGGGCATCCTCAACCGTTGCCGGTTGCTCGAGCCGCAGGTTGAACGCCACCAGCGGCTCCCGCGCGGCGACCAACGTCGCGCCCGCGCCTGGGTGCGCCTGCAGCGGGCCGAAGTCCGGCCGCAGCTCGCCCGAGCGCATCCGCTGCGCCATTCCCACCGCCCCGCCCCGGCGCAGCTGCGCCCGCGTGCGGGGTGGGTCACCGGTCAGGGCGCCGTAGAGAAACACCGGCACGGCGAGCTCCTCCCCGATCCGGTCTGCCACGACCAGCGCCTCGGCGCACGCGGCCCCGCGCGCGCCATGCTCCAGGTAGACGACCGGAACGATGTCGATCGCGCCGACGTGCGGGTGTGCCCCACGGCCGTCGCCGATCTCGATCTCCTCAACCGCCACCCGCGCACCTTTGAGCAACGCGTCGGCGAGCGTGCCCGGGTGAGCGGCCAGCGTGAACACCGCGCGATGATGGTCCCTGTCGGAGTGTCTGTCCAGCAGGCGCACACCCTCTGCCTCGGCAAACGCCGCCCCGATCGCGTCGAGCGCCGCCCGATCACGGCCCTCGGAGACGTTGGGAACCGCGAGCAGGGTTGGTGGAGGCGTCATTTTCGCCACTCGTCTTCCCGCTCAGGAAGCGACTGCCGTCGCGGGCGCCTGGATGCCCTCGCGCAGGGCCGAGTCGTCGATGAAGAACTCGTGCGCGAGGTTGGCGATCAAGCGGGCGAGATCCGCGTGCTCGTCGGGGCGCCAGCACTCGAGCAGATCCCTCAAGCGCTCTTCGCCGGTGCTCGTGAGGCGCTCCAGCGTGCTGTGGCCGGCGGCGGTCAGCTCGTATGTGAGCGCGACGTCCGGGTCGAGGGCGATCAGCCCGAGCTCGAGTAGCCGGTCCCTGGCGTGGGTTAGCGTGGAGGTCTCCACATGAGCGCGTTCGGCGAGGCTCGAGATTTGTAGCGGTGCCGCTCCGCTCAGCCTCGCGAGCAACCAGCACGCGGCGGGGTCGCATCCGACGCCCGCGCGCAGGGCCACGCGCCGGATGATCTCGCGCGCGCCCTCGCGACGGTCGAGGCGCCCGATCTGCTCGATCACCACAGCCAGCGAGTCTGAGCCACGCGGGCTGGCGAAGGTATCGGCCATGTCGGGGCTCGCGACGGTCTCGCGCAGCGGCAGCTGGCGAATGAACCAGGAGAGCGCGAACGCGACGATCGCGAACGCGGACGCCACGAGGAAGACGGTGCTGAGCGCGTTGGTGAAGGCATGCAGATAGCCAAGGCGCAGCACCGACGGCAGCTTCGCGATCGCCTGCGGATTGACCGTGCTGCCAGTACTGGCGTGGGCGGGTGGGGATCCAATCGATCCGGCTGGAAAGACGCTCTTCAGCTCGCTGGTTAGCCGGTTGGCGAAGATCGCGCCGAGCACCGCGGTGCCCAGCGATCCGCCGATCGAGCGAAACAGCGTGGCACCCGAGGTCGCGACCCCGAGGTCTGAGTAATCGACCGCGTTCTGCACGGCGAGGATCAGGACCTGCATGACCATCCCCAGCCCCAGCCCGAGGATGAACATGAACAGCGAGATCGAGACCCGCGAGCTCGACGGGGACATCGTCGAGAGCAGGTAGAGCCCGACCGTCATCACCGCGGTCCCGGCGATCGGAAACGGCTTGTAGCGGCCGGTGCGCGTGATCAGCTGCCCGGAGAGAATCGAGGTGATCAAGAGGCCGCCCATCAAAGGCAGCAGCTGCAGTCCCGATCCCGTCGGTGTCGCCCCCTTGACGACCTGCAGGAACAGCGGCAGATAGGTGACCGCGCCAAACAGCGCGAACCCGACCACGAACCCGACGGCGCCGGTCACGACGAAGACGCGGTTGGTGAGCAGCCGCGGTGGCAGCACCGGCTCCGCGGCGCGGCGCTCGGCGAGGGCGAACGCCCCGAGCAGGAGCACGCCGGCGATCGCGAGTGAGACGATGAACGGGGAGCCCCAGGCGTAGGAGGTGCCTCCCAAAGAGGCCGCCAGCACGATCGCGGTCAGGCCAGCAGCGAGCAGGGCGGTGCCGAGGTAGTCGACGACGTGGTGCACGCGTTCGATGACGCTGGGAAGCGTGGCCGCGAGCACGAAGAAGGCGAGAATCCCGAGCGGCAGATTAACGTAGAAGATCCAACGCCAGCTGAAGTCGCTGGTCAAAAAGCCACCGAGCAAAGGTCCAGCGATGCTGGCCAGACCGAACACGGCGCCGAACAGTCCCGTGTAGCGGCCTCGCTCGCGCGGCGGCACGACATCGCCGATCGCCGCCTGCGCACTGACCATCAGCCCGCCGCCACCCAGCCCCTGCAGCGCGCGAAAGGCGATCAGCTCATCGAGGCTCTGGCTCTGACCGCAGAGCGCCGAGCCGATCAGGAACACGATCAGGCCGGCCTGCAGCACGACCTTGCGCCCGTACATGTCGCCGAGCTTCCCGTATAGCGGCGTGACGGCGGTCTGCGCGAGCAGGTACGCGGTGACGACCCAGGAGATGTGGTCCAGGCCGCCGAGGTCACCGACGATCGTGGGCAGTGCCGTGGCGACGATCGTCTGATCGAGCGCAGCCAGCAGCATCACGAGCAGCAGACCTCCGAACACAAGCCGCAGGTTGGGCGGGTCCTGGGTCTTCATGTCGGGGCCGGTCAGAGCGGCGCCTGCAGCGGCGTTCAATGCACCCTCCTCGGGGGAAGCGCTCAAGTCTAGAGCTCGTGTGAACGGCGCCCCTGTGGCTCGGTGTGAACGACAACGTCGACGATATCCGGGATCTGACTGCGCAGCTGCTCCTCGAGCTCACTCGCCAGTTGGTGCGCGTCGACCAACGAAGCGTCGGCACCCACCTCGACCGTGAGAAAGACGACACGACCGGAGTTGGTGGACAGCAGCCGCGCTGAGCGCGGCTCGCTGCCGGTCCGCTCGCGCACGAGGCGCTGAATCTCCGCGACGGCATGCCGGTCGGCGCGATCATCGGCGGCGCGGGCGAGCAGTGGGAGCTCGAGCGGCTCGAGATGGGTCTGCACATCGGCCACGCCGGGCCTTGCGCGGATCGCCCGCTCGACGCGCTCGGCGACGGCATGCGCCGCCTGCAGGTCGAGATCGGCCGGGAACTTGAGGTGCAGGGCGACGCTGACCGCCCCCGCCTGCTCGAAGATCGTGATGTCGTGGGTCTCCCGGACCAGCGGCTCGGCCAATGCGATCGCCAACACGCGGTCGCGCATGTCCAGGCCGCTACGGCGGGGCTCGACGTGGACGACGACGTCTGAGCCGGGCAGCGCGCGCTCGATCGCCGCCTCGATCAGGTTAGCGGTCTGATGGCCCTCGATCACCGCCTGCCCGGGCGGCACCGCGACGACGACATCGGCGAAGTAGCGCCCGGCGGACTCGCGCAATCGCAGCCGCAGAAGCTCGATGCCTCCTTCTAGGCGGGTGATCGCTCGCTCGGCCGCCTCCCTGGCCTCGGCGGGAGTGCGGTCCATCAACACGTTCGCGTTCTCGGTGATCAGCCGCGCGCCGGTGGCGAGGACGATCGTCGCGATCACCAGCGCGGCGATCGCATCGCCCTGGGCAAAGCCGTCGCGCACGAGCGCCAGCCCGACGAGGACCACCACGGAGCCCGCCATGTCGCCGGCGAAATGAAACGCGTTCGCGCGCAACGCGGGACTGCCATAGCGCCGTGCGGCGCGCAGGGAGGCGATCGTGCGGGCGAGGTCCACGACCAGCGCCACGGCGATCACCGCAAAGACATAGGAGCCGGTATCGGGCGTGCTTTCGGTGGCGAGCAGATGTTTGATCGCGCCGACCGCGACGATCGCGCCGCCGGCCAACAGGATCGCCGCCTCGCCCAGCGCTCCGAGGTTCTCCGCGCGACGGTGACCGTAGGGATGCTCGGGGTCGGCCGGCTGGACGGCGAGGCGGACGGCGAAGTAGGTCAGCGTCGCGGCGACGACATCGCCGCTGGACTCGATCCCGGCCGAGATCAATCCTAGGCTCCCGGCCAGCAACCCGGCTCCCAGCTTGAGGATCACCAGCAGGCCCGCCGCGACGATCGACACGATCGTCGTCCGCTGCGGCACAGCCGGGAGATCGCTGCCTTGCGGATCTGGCATCGCCGCAGACTACGTCCAGTCGGCCTTCAGTGAAGCGTGGCGGACATCCACGGGCGATCCACGCAGATTCGCTCAGCGGCTATCGTCGGGTCGCCTTCCGGCGATGGCGCGGCGCGGGCCCTGGTGGGCTCACGGTGACGAGCGCGGCGCTGTCGGGCGCGAGCTCGAGCGCGATGGCGCCCGAGCGGGCCGAGACGCTTTCAGTCGGCATCGACGTGCTCCAGGAGCCGTTGGCCGCGACGGCACGACCGCCGAGCAGCACGCCGCCGGTGGCGCTCTGTGAGGGCGCTGTGAGGCGAAGGATCTGTCCAACGCCCAGGCCGGCGCCCACATTCAGCAGCAGCGCGAGCGGGCTCGCGCCGGGCTCCTCGTCGTCGGCGAGCACCACCTTCAGCGAGTGACCGGGCCCCGCGAACGACGCCGCCACGAGGTTGGGTTGGGGTTCGGCTGAGATCGTCGTGGGCAGCGGGCGATCGCCGGCAAGCGAGCTGGTCAGCAGCAGCGCGTACCAATCCGGCTGGGCGCGCAGACTCCCGCTCGCGAGGGCCGCCGGATCGGGAGCACACAGAGGCGTATACCCGGTGCAGTTCGTTGGGTTGCCCTGGAGGTTGATACCCGCCGCCCCCGCGGCCATCGCCTGGGTGATATAGCCCGTCGCCCACAGCGTCGAGGCGAACGTGTCGCTGATCCCCGCGACTCCTCCGCAGGAGACGGAGTTGGCCTCGTCGAGACGAAATGGGATGCGGTACGCGCTTGCCACCGACATGTAGGTCGTAAGCGACTGCGCCTCGCGTTCGCGGGTCGCTGCGCTGAGCAGCGTTTCGATCGAGGGCGCCGGCGTCTGCGCGCACCCCAGCGGATAGTGGTGCCCGGTTAACAGCGCGGGCTTCTGCGAGAGCGCCTCCTCCTCGCCCCATTCCGGGAAGACGCCCGAGCCGGACACATCGGGACCGGCGATCGGGACCCGCGGGGTGAGCGCGTCGATCGCTTCGCGGTAGCTCGAGACTTCTTCCTCGTAGCCCTGCGCGATCCAGGGAAGCTGGCGAAAGCCGTGGCTACCGTAGGCATTTGGCTCGTTGCCGATCTCGACCGCGGCAAGATACGGTCCGAGCGCGCGGTGGGCGGCAGCCACCTCGCGCGCGGCGGCCGCCGGTTCGTAGTGAGCCATGCCGACTGTCAGCAGGACCTGCCAGCCGCTGCGGCGGGCGAGCACGCCGAGCGCATGCATCTGTTCGGGTCCGATCGTGCTCGTGGCCCACGCCGGCCGTGGGGTGGCGGCGTCGGTCCAGGCGACGTTCTCGTCCGCGGTGATGCCGCCGAAGCGCAGCACGCCGGGCCCCAGCGAGCGCAGCAGCCTGACCAGGTCGCCGCGCTCTGCGTACTGCGCGAGCTGGCCGAGCGCGGCGACCTCGAAGGAAAGCCCGAGAAACCGTTGGGGCACCGGCGGGCCTGGAGCGAACGGGTCGATCGTCACGGTCACCGGGAGTGGGGTTTGCGCCGGCGCACCGCCTTCAGCCGCGGCGGCGAGCAGGGGGCTGGGTGAGCGGCTCGTCTGTGCGCCGGCCTCGATGGTGGCCGGGATCATGAACAGCGCGCAGGTTGCTACAAACAGCAGAAGCAGGATCAGCCGTCGCGGAAGCGCCATGTCTCCAGTAAACAGGCTTCGTGTGTGATCGTTGCGCAGGCTCGGTCGTCGCACGGCGCCGGGGACAGGCCTGGCGCCCCGCTTGTGGTCTCTAATGAGGCTTGCAGACGGCGTACCAGTCCGACTCGAGCTCCGGTGCGCGCTCGCAGACCTCGCAGAGGATGCTCAAGACAGCGCGGCGCCCGAACTCCTCGCGTTCAGGGCGCTCCATTGAGAGCGGAGCGTCCGCTTTCCATGTGGCCCTGAGTTCAGCATCGACTTTCGCGAACTGGACGTCATCGCGGACGTCATCGCGGTTGCCGTCAAGACGTAGCCATAGCAAGTCAAGAGCGTCGGCAGGAGCCGCGAAGCCCGAATGATGGGTGATTTTGAATGTCACGCCTGCGCCTCATTGCGCTGACTGTGGCGCTCGCGCCAGGACGGGAGTGGCGTTCTTGGAAGTGGCGTTCTCAGGAGTGGCCTTCTCGTGAGTGGTGTTCGCGGCCCAGTTCTGAAGGAACTTCTCGGTATCGGCCACGTCGAGGGGCCGGGCGAACAGGAAGCCCTGCCCACTGTCGCAATTCTCGCCTCTGAGCAGGGAGAGCTCTTCCTGTTGCTCGATGCCCTCGGCGAACGTCTCGATCGAGAGCGACTTGCCGAGCTGTACGAGGGTGTGAATCAGCGTCTCGCCCTCCTTGTTGTGCTCCAAGCCCAGGATGAACGACCGGTCGATCTTCAGCGCGTCGACCGGGAACCGTTGCAGATGAGCGAGCGAGGAGTAGCCGGTCCCGAAGTCGTCAATCGCGATCCGCACGCCGAGTGCCTTGACCTGGGCGAGCCGCCGCGCGGTCTCCTCGATGTTGCGCATCAGCGTGGTCTCTGTGATCTCGATCGTCAGCGCCGCCGGCTCGAGGCCACTGTTGCAGAGCGCTGCTTCCACGTCGACGATCAGCTGATCGGTGTCGAGTTGACGTCCGGAGACGTTGACGGCCATCCCGATCGGATAGCCGGCCTGACGCCACGCCGCGCCCTGAGCACAGGCCTCCTCCAAGACCCACTTGCCGACCTCGACGATCAGCCCCGTCTCCTCCAGCAGCGGAATGAAATCGTCGGGCTGGACGACGCCGCGCGTCGGGTGCTCCCAGCGGATCAGGGCCTCCACTCCATTGGGGCTCATATCCTGCAAGTCGATCGTGGGCTGATAGGCGAGGAAGAACTCGTCCTTCTCCAAGGCTTCGCGGAGGTCCATCTCCAGCTCCATACGGTTCTGCACCATGCCCTGCATCCCCGTCTCGAACACGACGTGGCGATTCTTGCCGTCCCACTTGGCCCGATACATCGCGATGTCAGCGTCGCGCAGGAGCTCTTCCGCGCAGGTGTGCTCTCCCGCCGCGATCCCGACGCTCGCCGTCACCGTGACCCGGGTCTCTTCGTCGGCTCCAAGCTTGAACGGGGCCTTGAGCGCATCGAGCAGACGCTCGGCGATCAGCTCGGGTCCCGCCTCCAGCGAGAGCTCCTCGGTGACCACGACGAACTCGTCCCCACCCAAACGGCCGAGCGCATCGGTGGCTCGCACGACGCCGTCGAGCCTCGCGGCGACCGCTTGCAGTAGCTCATCGCCGACAGCGTGACCGAGCGTGTCGTTGATGCTCTTGAAGTTATCCAGATCGACGAACAGCGCCGCCACCGGCGTCTGGCTGCGATGCGAGCGCACCAGCATCTGCTCGACGCGGTCCAGGATCAACGTCCGGTTCGGCAATCCCGTCAATGGATCGTGGGTCGCCAGGAACGAAAGCTCCTCCTCGCGCCGCGCGAGCTCTGCATCCGTCAGCCGCCGCTCAGCCTCATAGCTCTCGCACATCCGCAGAACGCTGAACTCGAGGCTCAGCTGCAAGATGTTCAGCGCCTGCGACAGCGTGTCCGGCGAGACGCCCAGCTGCGTAGCGCTGTCCTTGAGTATCTCGGCCATGACATTGCGCCACCAGTAGCAGCGACGGGTCACCTCGTTCAGCGACGCCGCGCGGTGAGCGGCCAGCTCGGCGAAGATCTCCCACGTTTCCCGGCCGGCCTCGATTGCCACCTCCATACCCTCCCCCGCGATCCAGCGAGCCACCGCGATCGTCGAGCTGTTGCAAATCCTTTCGAAGCTCTCCTGAACCAAGGCGTCGACGACTTCGCCCGACCCCGAGGTTCGCGCGACCGTCTGCTCGAGCACATCCCCGAGTCGCGCCTTCAGCGCCTCGCCAAGACGACTGAGGTCCTCCCCGGGCTCATCCGGCGAAACGGACGGCGGCAGCGGCACACGCATCTCATCCAATCCCGGGCTCGAGTATTTAGGAGACATAGCAACTCAACACATCGGCACGCAGCACCCATTTCATAAGCTCGACACCGCACGGTAGGCAGGCGTCTGCGCATGGCCGGGAACAAACCCAGAGGACCGCCGGACAGACATCTCTGGCGTGAGATGCGCTCTGGCGGTACGATCCCGCGCTGTGAGCCGTTTGCGTGCTCTGCCCGTCGCCCTCGCCCTCGCCGTCGCCGCACTCGCCTGTGTGTTGATCTTGGGCGTCGTCGGCACCTCCACGGGAGCGACCGGGGCTGATGCCGCCGTCCAGGGCTCAAGCCTGCACGCCTGGGGAGAAAACGATGTTGGCCAGCTCGGCGAGGGCGTGCCGGTGACCGAAGCAAACAAGCAAAGCCCAACCCCCGTGGCGGTCAGCGGGATCTCGTGCGCCGTGTCGGCTGCGGTGAACGATCTCGACAGCTTTGCGGTGCTCGACAACGGAACCATCGACGCATGGGGGGCGGACGAAGCCAACAAGTCAGGAGAGCTCGGGGACGAAGGAATGCGTGATCCCCACAGCACCGAGCCGGTTTCCGTTGCGGGCATCACTACGGCGACCGGCTTGGCGGTCGACACGGCGGATGTCTACGTGCTGCTCTCCAACGGCACGATCGTCGGTTGGGGGGACAATCGCTACGGCCAGTTCGGCAACGGGGAAGCAGAAAGTGCAATCGGCGGGTCGAATACGCCCGTTGCCATCGCTAAATCCGTGAATGGAGTCAAGGCGCTTGCGAGCTCCGACGACGGCGCGGTGCTTGCGCTTCTGAACAACGGCGAAATCGATTCGTGGGGCAACGCGGACGAAAACGACACGCTCGGGCGTGAAGGCAGCCACTTTCTTCCGGGGCGGGTCGACATCAAAGCAGCCACTCCACTCACGGGAGCGACCGCAGTCGGCGAGGGCGCAAACTACAGCGTCGCTCTGGTGGGCGGCGAAGTGAAGACCTGGGGTGACGCTGAGGGCCCGAGCAACGCCGTCCTTGGTGCCGGCTCCAAAGCGGTACCGGGCGAGGTGCCAGTGACGGTCGAAGACACCGCCGGCAACGGTGACCCGCTGACCGAAGTGGCGAGAATCGCGACGGGTGCGAACTTTACGCTCGCGCTGCTCAAAAACGGAACCGTGGTCGCGTGGGGAAGCGGCGCGCTGGGTCAACTCGGTAACGGCGGCACGGCAGAAGAGGATCACCCAGTTGCGGTGGCGGGACTAACGAATATCGTCGCAATCGCCGCCACCGAGGACACCGGCTATGCACTTGACTCAAAAGGTCACATATGGGCGTGGGGCAACAACACTCAGGGCGAGCTCGGAACCGGCGCCGTGAAAACGACCAGCGACGAACCTGTCGAAATCACGGACCTTGGCAGCGAAAACGCGGGCCTTGCGAGCGGTATGGACGCCGCGCACGAGCTCGCGCTGGGGCCCGTAACCTCGAACTGCGGTGGCGAGGGCAAAGAAGAACATCCAAATGAAGAACAACCCCCAGGAGGACAGAAAGAACCTTCTAAAGAACAATCTCCCCCTTCCACAGGCAACGTCTCCACTGCCGCGGGTGCCGGATCCTCCTCCGGCAACTCATCCTCATCAGGCGGCACGAACAACCAACCTCCTTCCCCTCCCACCTCTGCCGAACTCGAAACAAAACTCGCAACCGCCTTCGGTCTCCCCTCGGCAAAGCTCTGCTACAGCAAGCGCTCCTTCAAGATCCACATCCAACAACCGCCCGGCTATCCGCGGGTCGTCTCGGCCGAGGTGTTCCTCGGCACAAAGCGCGAGCGCTCGCTGAACAAGAAGGGCCTCACCGACGAAGTCGTGCTCAAACAGCTGCCGTATGGAACCTTCACGATCCGGATCGTCGCCCGCACGGTGAAGGGCACCCTGCTGACGGGCACCCGCACGTACCACACCTGCCGCCCTAAGGCGATCCATCCTCACGGCCATCCCCGCCTGTAAAAGGGGCCTTTTCCTTGCTGGGCGCCCTCGGTCAGGACCCCGTGACACCCACGGGCTTGGGCTTCAGCGGCTTGCCGATCTCGTTGCGCAGGCTGAGGAACGCCAGCGAGCCGATCAACGCCGGGATCCATAGCGAGACCGCTCGGTAGACGAGCACCGCGGCCACCGCAACAGCGGCTGGCCGGACGCCGAACAGGACGAGCATCCCCACGAGCCCTCCTTCGACCGCGACGAAGCCTCCGGGGATCGGCAGCGAGTTGGCGAGCATCCCCACCAGGTAGGCCATCGCCACGACCCACACGCCCGGTGTGGCCCCGAAGGCAGCGAGGCACGCGTACAGCGCGAGGTTGTCGAACAGCCAGTATCCGACCGCACCGAGCACCCGCCAGTCGTGCTCGCGGATCAATCGCACCGCATCTTCGACCCCGCCGCTCAGGGCCACAAGCGTGACCGCCCAGCGGCCCTGCTCGAGCGGCCTGCGCGCAGCCGCGCGACGGGCCCACGCCGCGAGCGCGAGCGTGCCGATGATGCTCGCCAGCGCCGCCGCCGCCGGCAGCAGTGTGAGCAGCGGGTTGCTCGAGCCGGGGAGCACACCCAGCCACATCAGCACACCGATCACGATCACCGCCCCGACGTTCACCGCGCTGGTGAGCACGAACAGCAGGACCGAGCGCTTCGCGATGCGCGCCACCGAGATGCCCTTGGTGCGCAGCACCCACGCCCCCAGCGCCAGGCCCGCCAGACCGCTGACCGAGACGACCGAGTTGACCGCCAGCTCCGACAGCGACAGGCGTGATACGAGACGTTTGCCGAGCATCCCGAACACCAACCCGAACAGAACGACGTAGCCGGCGCACGAGAGCAGCTCCAGGCCGATTGCGGCGCCCACCCACCAGGCGTCCGCGTGGGAGATGCGCTGCTCGATCTGATGCAGACCCGGCACCGCGAGCAACAGCGCGACAACGATCCCGAAAAAGACAGCAAGGCTGATGACACTGTTGCGCAGCGTGCGCGAATGCGCCGCCAGTTCGTCAGGGATCTCGTCGATCAGGGGCTCCTCGATAGGGGTGCTTTGCTGCAACGGCGTCCTCCGGGATCTGTCACGGTAGCCTCCAAGGCGGATCACGCCGGCTTTCCTGATTGTGCAGGTCGCAGCCCCATATTGGGTGGATACCGAAAATGTCCGAGCAACAACCACGAGTGCTGGTCGTCGACGACGAGCCCGCCGTCCAGACCGCGCTGTCGCGGGCACTGAAGCTGGAGTGCTACGAGGTCGCGCAGGCGGCCGACGGGCGCGAGGCGCTGGAGCGCCTGGGCGCGATGGCCTACGAGGTCGTGATCCTGGACGTGTCGATGCCCCACATCGACGGCCTCGAGGTCTGCCGGCGTCTGCGCGACGGCGGCGACAGGACGCCCGTGCTGATGCTCACGGCCCGCGAAGGGGTCGACGATCGCGTCGCCGGACTGGACGCCGGCGCCGATGACTACCTCGTGAAGCCGTTCGCGCTGCGCGAGCTGCTCGCGCGTGTACGCGCGCTGCTACGCCGGGCCGGCGACGAGGACGATCAGGACAGCACGCTCACCTTCGAGGACCTGCGCCTGGACCGTCTCGCCCACGAGGCGTGGCGCGGCGAGCGTATACTGCCGCTGACGCGCACCGAGTTCCTGCTACTGGAGATGTTCCTGCGCCATCCCCGCCAGGTGCTCACCCGCTCGGCGATCTTCGAGGATGTCTGGGGCTACGATTTCGGCGCGACCTCAAACTCGCTGGGCGTCTACATGGGCTACCTGCGCCGCAAGACCGAGGCCGGCGATGAGCCTCGCCTGCTGCACACCGTCCGCGGTGTCGGCTACGTATTGCGCGGGGCCTCGTGAGCTTTCGCAGGCGCATCACCTTCGTGTCGGCTGCCGCGGTCGCGATCGCCGTGGTGCTCGCATCGATCCTGACCTATGTGGAGGTCTCAGACCAGTTGCACAGCCAGGTCGACATCCAGCTACGCCACCGGGGCCGCGAGGCCACCGGCCTGCTGCGGATCATCGACGGCCAGAACCACACGGCCGGCGCCGCCAGGCGCCGACTGCGACTGCGGCTCGCGGCGGAGCGGGCCCTGGGATCGCCGCGGGGAGGGTTGGCGGCGAGTACCCACAGCCCCACCTCGTCGCAAGCAAGCGGCTCACGCACAGGCAACATCTTCGGCAGGTTGCCACCAGGCCCTGATCAGGTGCGCGGCTACCAGCAGGTGGTCGGCGCCAAGGGCGCGATCCTCGAACGCTCGGCGCAGGGAGTCTCGCTCCCGGTGGACGCCGGCACACGAGCGCTGGCCGCACACGGCGGCCAGCCGTTTTTCCGCGACGCGCGGGTGAACGGACTGCACCTGCGCGTGCTCGCCGAGTCGCTCGGCGGCGGCTACGCCGTCCAGTTCGCCCAGCCACTGACCGAAGTCGACAGCCTGCTCAGCCGCCTGCGCCTGATCCTCGCGCTGCTCGACATCGGCGGCATCGCGCTCGCGGCCCTGCTTGGACGGCTGGTCGCCGGCGCCGCCGTGCTGCCGCTGAAGCGCCTCACCCAGGCCACCGAGCACGTGGCGCTCACACAGGACCTCAGCGGCCGGATCGAGTTCACAGGCGTTGACGAGATCGGGCGCCTGGCGTCGAGCTTCAACGCGATGCTCGACGCGCTCGAGCACTCGATGAGCGCGCTCGACGCCTCCGTCCACGCGCAGCGCCAGCTGGTGGCCGACGCCTCGCACGAGCTGCGCACGCCCATCACCAGCCTGCGCACCAACATCGAGATCCTCCAACAGGAGCAGGACATGGAGCCCGATGAACGACAGCGCCTGCTGGCCGACGTGGTCGAGCAGATCGGGGAGCTGACGCTTTTGATGAACGACCTGATCGAACTCGCGCGCGGCGAGGAGCCCAGCGCGGATACCGAGGATCTACGTTTGGACGTGCTCGTGAGCGACGTCGCCGAGCGCACGCGCCGGCACTCGCCCACCACCCCCCTGCTGCTCGAGCTCGAGCCGACACTCGTCGCGGGCGTGCCCGCCCGCCTGGAGCGCGTCGTGACGAACCTGCTCGACAACGCGGTCAAGTACAGCCCTCCCGGCGAGCCGGTCGAGATCGTGCTGGCCGATCGAGGATCCGGTGGATCGTCGATCGGTGACGTCGAGCTAACCGTGCGCGACCACGGTCCGGGGATCTCCGCGGAGGACCTCGCGTACGTGTTCGATCGCTTCTACCGCGGCGCCGAGGCGCGCGGGCGTCCCGGCTCGGGTCTGGGCCTGGCGATCGTGCGCCAGGTGGTGCGCCAGCACGGCGGGACCGTCGCCGCCGAGCGGGCGGCAGGGGGTGGGACGCTGATGCGTCTGCGCCTGCCCGGCGCCGAAGCAGTCGCACCGGAGTCTCCCACGCAGGGAGCGAGCGTCGGAGTGCTATCTTCTTTTTAGCTTGCGTATAACTATAGTTGTACGCAGTCTTAATTATTGATCAGAACAGCCGCACTCTTGATCTTTCGCTCACGCCGCGGTGCCTGTTCGCGAAAGCTCGCCGGGGAGAGGCCGTAGCGGCGGCGAAACGCTGTGGCGAAATGAGGCGCCTGGCGGTAGCCGACCAGACGCGCGACGTCGCGCACCGGGATCGCCCGCTGCTCGATCAGCAGCTCGGCGGCGGCGGACATCCGCCGCGCGCGCAGATCCTCTTCAAAGGTGGTCTCGCCGAACTGTGCGTATGCACGCTGCAGCTGGCGGGGAGAGCTGGACAGGGCCTCGGCCACGCCAATGAGCGTCAGCGGCTGGCGGTAGTGCCGCGCGACCACCACACGCGCAAGTAGGTACAGGCGGCGACGTGTGTCGAGAGTCCCGGAGCGCACATCTCCTTACTCCGACCGTTCACCCCAAACGGGACAAGGACTCTCTCAACCGGCGTAGTGAAGCGCGATTCGCTCGGCCGCGGTCTGGTAGGAGCCGCCGAACAACACGGCATGGACCAGCAGCGGCAAGAGCTGCCACAGCTGTACCCGATCCTTCCATCCGTCGGTGAGCGGTGTGACCTCGGCGTAGGCCGCGAACACGCCCTCGGAAGGCGCGCCGAAGAGCCTCAGCATCGCCAAGTCAATCTCACGATGTCCGCCATAGGCCGAGGGGTCGATCAACCACGGGCGCCCCTCCGTGTCGGCCATCACGTTGCCACCCCACAGGTCTCCGTGCAGCCGGGCCGGGGGCTCAGCCGGACCCGCGAGCTCGGTGATCCGCGCACAGACCTGCTCGACCGCGCGGACTCCCGTACCCGATAGAGCGCCGCGCTCCCGGGCAATCGACGCCAGCGGTCGCAGGCGACGCTCGGCGTAGAAGGAGGGCCAGTCAGCGGTCGGCTCGTTGGACAGGCGCAAGGAGCCAAATTGCGACGGGGTACCCGCAATGGAGCCGCCGAGACGAGGATCGCCGAAGCTCGCAGCGCCCGCGGCATGGGTGGCGGCCAGTCCGCGCCCGAGATCCTCCGCGCCCGAGGCGTCCAGACGGCCGGGCTCGATCCACTCCAGCGCGAGGTAATCCTCGCCGACTTCCAGCACGTGCGGTGTCCGCAACGCGCCGGGCTCGGCGAGCCAGGCGAGTCCCTCGGCCTCAGCCGCGTACTCACCCGGACCGGCGTCCGCCCGCGTCTTCACGAACGCCGTGCCGCCGTCGGCGAGCGTGACGCGCCACGCCTCGTTGATGTCGCCGCCGCCGACGCGCCTCGCGTTGGTTGCTCCTGGCGGCAGGCTCACACGGACTTGGCGTCGCTGGATCGGACGTGCTCCAGCGGACCCGCGGGTCCATCATCGCTGCCGGGCGCCTGCGCCAACCGGCCGCACAAATCGTCGAGCAGACCGACACACGCAGCCCGCACGAGGTCGAGCACGTCCTCGAATCCCCCCGGCCCTCCGTAGTAGGGGTCGGGCACGTCGAGTGGGTGGGTGGGGTCCTGATCCATGCTCGCCGGGTCGAGCTCGCGCAGCAGTCGCACCTTTTCGCGCGCCCGCTCGTCAGGCGCCATACGCCGTAGATCGGCGAGATTCGAGCTGTCCATCGCCATGATCAGATCGAAATCCTCGAAATCCTCTGCTCGAACCTGCCGGGCGGCGCCCTCCAGCGCGATCCCCCGAGCGCGCGCCGTCTCCGTGGCGCGCTCGTCCGGCGGACTGCCGACATGCCAGCCGCCGGTGCCGGCGGAGTCCAGCTCTACGGCGTCAACGAGGCCGGCCTCGCGCACGAGCGCGCGCATCACGCCCTCGGCGGTCGGCGAGCGGCAGATGTTCCCGAGGCAGACGAACAGGATGCGCACGGGGCGAGTGGTCCGCACGGGGCGGGTGGGAATCAATTACTCCTCTCCCAGTTCCAACACCGCCAGGAAAGCCTCCTGCGGAACCTCCACCCGGCCGACCTGCTTCATCCGCTTCTTGCCCTCCTTCTGTTTGGCGAGCAGCTTTTTCTTGCGGGTGATGTCGCCGCCGTAGCACCCCGAGATCACGTCCTTGCGGAACGCCTTCACGGTCTCGCGCGCGATCACGTTGGCGCCGATCGCCGCCTGGATCGGGACGTCGTACTGCTGGCGGGGGATGCGCTTGCGCAGCTTCTCGGTCAGTGTGCGACCCATCTCATACGCCTTCTCGCGGTGCACGACCATCGACAGCGCGTCGACCGTGTCACCGGCGAGCAGCACGTCGAGCTTGACGAGATCCGACTCCTTCATCCCGCTCAGCTCGTAGTCGAGCGACGCGTAGCCTTTCGTGCGGGACTTCAGCTGGTCGAAGAAGTCGAGCACGATTTCCGCCAGCGGCAACTCGTAGTTCATCTGCACACGCTCAGGCGAGAGGTAGTGCATGCCGGAGTGCACGCCGCGGCGCTCCTGACAGAGCTCCATCACCGCGCCGACGAACTCTTTCGGCGCGATGATCGACGCGGTGATGAAGGGCTCGCGGATCTGCTCGATCGTGCCCGGGTCGGGCATGTCCGAGGGGTTGTGCACCTCCAGCTGCTCGCCATTTGTCAACGTCACGTCGAACTGCACCGAGGGCATTGTCGCGAGCAGCTCGAGGTCGTACTCGCGTTCCAGCCGCTCTTTGACGATGTCCATGTGCAGCAGGCCGAGGAAGCCGCACCTGAATCCGAAGCCGAGCGCATCCGATGTCTCCGGCTCCCAGCTCAGCGCGGCGTCGTTGAGGACGAGCTTCTCGAGCGCATCGCGCAGGTCGGGGTAGTCGTCGGAGTCGATCGGGAACAGACCGCAGAAGACCATCGGCTTGACCTCGCGATAGCCCGGCAGCGCCTCCGTGGCCTCGGGTAGGTGACCTTTCGATCCCTGGCTGCCGGGGCCCGAGGTGCGTGTGCGCGTGGTCAGCGTGTCGCCGACGCGCAGCAGCGTGACGTCCTTCAGACCCGTGATCAGATAGCCGACCTCGCCGGCGGCGAGCTGGTCGGTTCCCATCATCTGCGGGCTGAAGAAGCCGATGTCGTCGATGTCCGCCTCCGTGCCAGTCGCCATCGCGCGAATCGCCTCGCCCTTCTTGAACACCCCGTCGACGACTCTGATGTAGGCGATCACGCCACGGTACTGGTCGAACTCGGAGTCGAAGATCAACGCTCGCGGCGGCGCCTTGAGATCGCCGTGCGGCGGCGGCACGCGCGCGATCAGCTCCTCCAGGACCTCCGGAACGCCAGCGCCCGTCTTGCCGCTGATCTGCAGGATCCCCTCGGTCGACTCGCCGATCAGATCACTCACTTCGGCAGCGACACGCTCGGGCTCGGCGCCGGGCAGGTCGATCTTGTTCAGGCAGGGGATCAGCTCGAGGCCGGATTCGACCGCGAGGTAGGTGTTCGCGACCGTCTGCGCCTCCACGCCCTGCGCCGCGTCGACCACGAGCAGCGCGCCCTCGCATGCCGCAAGCGAGCGCGAGACCTCGTAGGTGAAGTCGACATGCCCGGGGGTATCGATCAAGTGCAGCTGGTAGGTCTCCCCGTCCTTTGCCGTGTAGAACACGCGCACCGCCTGCGCCTTGATCGTGATCCCGCGCTCGCGCTCCAGGTCCATCGAGTCGAGCAGCTGTGCGCGCATCTCGCGGGCGGAGACCGTGTGGGTCAGCTCGAGGATGCGATCGGCGAGCGTCGACTTGCCGTGGTCGATGTGCGCGATGATCGAGAAGTTGCGGATCTTTGCTTGGTCCATGGGCCGTACAGCGTAGACGCGCTAGCCTTGATAGTCCGGCGGATCGCCAACTCGACAAGGATTCATTCAGCCGCGGCTACGCGCTGGGCGGGTGAGAACCCGTTCAGCGGCCTGTCCAGGTGTCGAGAGTGTTAAGCCGCCCAGGCGAAACACACAGTCCTGGGACGTATGTAGTAAGCGGCGATCTAGGTTCGGGCGCAAGCCGGGTGGGCCTTGGCTCACCCGGCCTCTGCTCGGACTACGCGCGTCCCAGCCGGGCGCGGATCAGGCGGTTGACCTGATGGGCCTCGGGGATGTGCATCGTTAGCACCGCGCGCGTGTAGATCCACACGCCCGCCCCGCCCGCGGCGCCCATGCTGATGATCTGCGCCGGCAGCGACTTTCCGAGCACGGCGTCCAGCGCGTACCACACAGCCCATGAGACCCCGGCCAGCAGGAGGGAGGCGACGGCGATCCGGGCGGTGATCATCGTCGTCTGACCCCCCTCGAGGCGGCCGTTGAAGCCGATCCGCAAGCGGTGCAGCTGCAGCGCGGTCATCACCGCGTTGGCGGCGACCGTGCCGATCACCAGCCCGGCGATCCCCAGCGGCTTGTAGAGCGCGACGCTGATGATGATGTCGACGACGATGTTCATCGCCGCCAACCGCGTCGGAATCCAGGGGCGCTGGAGGGCAAAGAAGGTGCGTGTGAGCAGCAGGTTAATGCCGGCGAAAGGAAGGCTGAAGGCGAACCAGAAGAGGGCTTCGGAAACCAGCTTCGTCGACTGGGCGTCGAAGTGGCCGCGTTCGAACACCAGCCGCGTAATCGGCGTGGCGAGCACGATCATGAACGCCGCCGCGGGGATCAGCAGCAGGTTGATCTGGCGCATCCCCGTGCCTACCGTACGGCGCATCCCCCCAGGGTCACGGCGGGCGGCAAGGCGGCTGAGGACCGGGAACAGGACGGTCGCGACCGCCACGCTGAACATGCCCTGGGGGAGCATGTAGATGCGAAACGCGTTGTCGATCGCGCGCGGCGCTTCGTCGGAGACGAGGCTGCCGAAGGCCGAGTTGATCAGTTGGTCGAGGTTGACGATCCCGAGGCCGATCGTCACGGGCAGCATCAGCACGAACACCTGCCTGATCCGCGGGTCGTGCCAGTCGATCGAGAACTGCAATCGGAAGTCGATCCGCCCGAGCGCGCCGAACGCGAGCGCGAGCTGCGCACCGGTGGCCGCGAGGATTCCGATCGCGTACGCATAGACCTTGTCGTTGCCGTGGAAGTGCGGCGCGAGCACTACCAGCAAGACGATGATCACGAGGTTCCACACCGCCGGGGAGATCGCGGGGATCGTGAATTCGTCGTATGACTGCAGGATGCCGGTGAGCAGGCCGGTCAGGCCGAGCAGTAGCACGACCGGGAACAGCACCTGCGAGAGGCCGATCGTCAGATCGTTCAACGCGCCGCTGAAGGTGGGGCCGATGAACAGCGGCATGATCGTCCCCGCTGCGAGAATGAAGAACGCCGAGATCGCCCCGAGCGAGATCAGCATGATCCAGAACAGCGTCGAGGCAAGTCGCAGCGCATCTTTCTTACGACCCTGCTGGAGCAGGTCGGTGAACACAGGCACGAACGCCGCCGACAGGGCGGCGTTGGCGAACAGGTTGCTGACGAGGTTCGGCACAAGGAACGCGATCGTGAAGGCGGAGGCTGCGCCGCTCGTACCGAAGTAGCTCGCGAACACGATTTCCCGTCCCAGACCGACGACCCGCGAGACGCCGGTGCCGATCGAGAAGATCGCGGTGTTACGGGCGACGCCGCGGCTGCCGGCCGAGTGCGCGACCTCCTCCCCTGCCGCCTCATCGGGCGGTCCCGGATCGGCCGGCAGCTCTATATCGAGCGGCGCGTCCGGCGATACCGCTGGTCCTTCCTCGTCCCGCGGCCCCTGGGCGGGCGGCTCCGTGGGAGCTGGGGGTTCTCCGGGGACGGACAAGGCCGCTATAGTACGGCGCTCCGCGGCGCGCCCCGCAGCTTCTCTGCGACGCCCTGCGGCTTTTAGCCATGGCGAACATCCACTCCCAGAAGAAGCGGATCCTGCGGACCGAGCGCGAGCGCTTGGAGAACCGACGCTACACGTCGGCGATCAAGACTTACTTCCGCAGGCTCGAGACGACGATGGCCAGTGGCGACACCGCGACGGCCGACGCCGAGCACAAAGAGCTCGTCAGCACGATCGACAAGGCCGTCAAGCGTGGCGCGATGCACAGGAACACCGGCGCTCACCGCAAGTCCCGCGCGGCCAGAGTCCGGGCCGGCGCCTCCTCTTAGCTCGTAATCGCCTCGATCGCGTGCAGCGCGATCGTGTCCTCGTCGAGCGTCGCGTATGGCGATCTGGATGAGGTGATTGCGGCCCCGCCGCGCGAGTCGAGCTCCATGTCCGCGAGCGCGCCGAGCGCCTTCTTCAAACGCTCGGGGTCGGCCCGCGCGACGTCCGCGACGAAGCGCTCCGCCGCGCGCGGGGGCATGCGCAGGCCGCGGCGCACGTCCGCGACCGACTCGCCCGCCTGCAGCCGCAGCGCGATTGCGAGCGCCTCGCGCACGCGCTGGGCCATCAGGTAGGTCAGCCCGGCCAGACGCTCGCCCTGGCGGCGGACGCGCAGGTAGGAGAGCGTCGCCTGCGCGGTGTCCCCGCCGACGAGCGCATCGGCCAGCGCAAAGGAGCGGTACTCGGCGGAGTGCGCGGCGCGGCGTTCGATCTCCTCGACGCTCACACGCTGGGTCTCCCCCTCGACCTCGACTTCCAGCACGAGCTTCTCCAGCTCTCTGAGCAGCCGCTGCTGGCGTCCTCCGACCTGGGCGACGAGCGCGTTCGCGGCGGCGGCGTCGAGTGAGATCCCCAGCCGCTCGGCCTGCGCGCGCGCCCACTTTCCCAGCTCCCACGGCTTAACTGTCGCCTGGGCGACGATCTGTCCGCCCGCGCGTTTGACCGCACTATGGACCGCCACGGGCGCCTTGCTGCGGGCCTCCTCACGCGCAAACAGCGCGACCGTTGTGTCGGGTGGCATATCCGCCATCGCCGGTATCAGGTGCTGCTCGACCTCCCCCTGCTTCCAACGCTCGACGCCGTCGACCACGATCACGCGCCGGCCGATCGCAAACGTCATCGCGCTCAGCGCCAGCGCCACACCAGCGGGGGTGCCCCCATCCCCGTCGAGCACTTCGACGCTCGCCGCGTCGCCCTGCTGCTCGGCCAGAGCCTTCAACCCCGCGCGGCGCTCGGCGACCGCGCCATGGTCGTCGCCGTGGATCAGGTACGCGGGCTTCAGCTCTGCCATCAGCGCACGAGTGTATGCGCCCCGACCGACACGCCTTTCATCGCCCGCGCGCGAACCGCATGGGCTCAGCGCACGACGAGGTTCACCAGCTTGCCCGGCACCACGATCTCCTTGACGATCTGCTTGCCGTCGAGGTGCGCCTTCACGTTCGGCGCCGCCCTGCACAGCTTCTTCAGCTGATCCGTGTCCGCTCCGGTGGGGGCCTGCACGCGGTCGCGCAGCTTGCCGTTCACCTGGCACACCAGCTCGTACTCGTCGCGCTCCAGCATGGCCTGGTCGGCCTGCGGCCAGGGCTGCTCCCACACGCGCTCTCCCGTCAACCGATCGTAGATGTCCGCGCTCACATGCGGGGCGAACGGGAACAGCAGCGAGGCGGCCATGCTCAGCGCGAAACGCCGGGTCTCGATGCTCGTGTCCTCACACAGACGCGAGCATTCGTTTAGCAGCTCCATCACCGCGGCGATCGCCGTGTTGAACGCGAACCGGCGCAGGTCGCTTGAGACCTTATCGATCGCCCAATGGGTCTTGCGCAGAAGCTCCTCCTCAGCGTCGGCATCCGCCTGGGCATCGGCGCGCTCTGCCGTCTGCACCGCCAGACGCCACAGCCGGCTCAGAAAGCGGTGGACCCCCTCCATCCCCTCATCCGACCAGTCCGCGTCCTGGTCGGGCGGGCCGATGAAGAGGATGTAGCAGCGCGCGGTGTCGGCGCCGTAACGCTCGATGATCGCCGCCGGCGAGACGACGTTGCCGCGCGACTTGCTCATCTTCGCGCCGTCCTTCGTCACCATTCCTTGAGTGAACAGCGCCTTGAACGGCTCTTCAAAGTCGAGATGGCCGAGGTCGGCGAGCGCCTTGGTGAAGAAGCGCGCGTACATCAGGTGCAGGATCGCGTGCTCGACGCCGCCGATGTACTGGTCGACCGGCATCCACTCCCTCAGCGCCGCCGGGTCCCAGGCAGCCTCTTCGTTCGACGCGTCGCAGTAGCGCAGGAAGTACCACGACGAGTCGACGAACGTGTCCATCGTGTCGGTCTCTCTCCGCGCCGGCCCCCCGCACTCCGGACACTTCGTTTTGACCCAGTCCTCCGCGGCCTCCAGGGGCGAACGGCCCCTCGGCGTGTAGTCCTCGATGTCCGGCAGCTCCACCGGGAGCTCGTCCTCTCCCACCGGCACGATCCCGCAGCGCTCGCAGTTGACGACCGGGATCGGGCATCCCCAGTAGCGCTGTCTGGAGACCAGCCAGTCGCGCAACCGGTAGTTGACCGACGCGTGACCCTTGCCCTCGCGGTCCAGCCATCCCACGATCGCGCCCAGGGCCTCGCGATTGGGCATGCCGTCGAAGTCGGGGTGGGAGTTGACGAGCGGTCCATCGCCGCCGTAGGGAAGGCCCTCCTCGGGGATCTCGGCCGTGCTCGGGTCGGCATCCGGCGCGGCGCTGGGTGGGCCTTCGATCACCCGCCGGATCGGTAGACCGTAAGCGCGCGCGAACGCGTAATCGCGCTCGTCGTGCCCGGGCACGGCCATGATCGCGCCTGTGCCGTACTCCATCAGCACGTAGTCGGCCACGTACATCGGGATCTGCTCGCCGTTGACGGGGTTCGTGACCGTCCTACCGAGCGGCACGCCCGTCTTCGGCTTCTCGGCGTTACCGCGCTCCTCGTTCGACTCGTTCAGCGCGTGGTTGACGTAGTCGTGCACATCCTGCTCGTAGACGGTCCCCTCGGCGAGCCGCGCAACGTCGGGGTGCTCGGGGGCCATCACGAAGAACGTCGCCCCGAACAGAGTGTCCGGGCGCGTCGTGAACACGGGGTAGTCGATCGGGTGGGCGGGATTCAAATCCTCGCATCTGAACGTCACCTCGGCACCCTCTGAGCGCCCGATCCAGTTGCGCTGCATCGTCTTCACGTGCTCGGGCCACTCGATCCCGTCGAGGTCGTTCAACAACCGCTCGGCGTAGTCGGTGATTCGCAGGAACCACTGCTCCAGCTGGCGGACCTCCACCATCGCGCCGCAGCGCTCGCATGTCCCGTCCGCCTCCACCTGCTCGTTGGCGAGCACCGTCTGGTCTTTCGGACACCACTTCACCGCCGCCTCTTTGCGGTACGCCAGTCCAGCTCCGAGGAGCTGCAGAAAGATCCACTGTGTCCAGCGGTAGTACCTTGGGTCGTGCGTCGCGAGCTCGCGCGACCAGTCGATCGAGATGCCCCAACGTCTGAACTCCCGCTGGAAGGACGCGATCGACGCGGCCGTAGAGTCGCGCGGGTGCACGCCCGTCTTGATCGCGTGGTTCTCCGCGGGCAACCCGAAGGCGTCGTAGCCCATCGGGTGCAGGACCCTGTGGCCTGTCCGCCGATGGTAGTGGGCGATTGCGTCGCCGACCGAGTAGACCTTCAGATGACCCATATGCGGCTCGCCGCTCGGGTAGGGCAGCATCTCCAGCACATATGAGCTGGATGCCCGCCCGCCCGCGGGTTCAGAGACGGTGGCACCCTCGGCGCTGTCGTTCGAGACCTCCCAGGTGCGCTCTCGCGCCCACAGCGCCTGCCAGCGGGGCTCGATCTCCTGGGGGTCGTAACGGTGTTCGGCCATTGCGCCGGAGGTTATCGGGCGGGTTAGGACGGAATGCTCACGCGGGCCGCGCGGTGACTGGTCGCTCAGCGGCCGCCGAAGATGCGCAGCAGCGTGAGGAAGATATTGATCACGTTGATGAACACACCGGTGGCGATCCAGATCACGTCGCGCTCGGTCGCCTTGCGGCGGATGATCTGGAAGTAAATCGCCAGGTAGGCGCTGACGATTACATAGATCGCGAGGTTCAGCAGGAAGCTTTCGCCGGAGCCGATCAGGATCAACACGATCGCGAGCCCGAAGACCCCCAGCAACGCGAAGAACAGCGGGCGCATCCAGCGAATCAGATCGCGCGAGGTCGCAAAGCCGTAGGAGCCCATCACCCCGACCGTCAGCGCGGTGCCACCGGCGGCCTGGTAGATCGCGCTCTGATCGACCGTCGCGTACTCGTTGATCACCGGCCCGAGTCCGACCCCGAGCAGCAGCGCGAGCGCGAACATCCAGGTCATCCCTGTCGGGCCTTCGCGCAACCGGGGGACGAACATCTGCACGATCAGCATCCCGAACGCGCCAAGCTCGCAGATCAGCGCCGTACCGTAAGGCAGGTCGCGGCCGATGTAGGTGCCGGCCGCGGTGAACGCAAGCGCGACCGCCACGAGGAACATCACCTGGCCGAGCAGGAACGTCGAGCTGGCCGCGCGGTCGGTTGCGTGGGCATCGAAGACGCTCAGCGCGGTCGGCCTCGACGAGGTGGTGGTTGCGAACGGATTCTCGGACGGCATCTGCGGTCTCCCCTAGTCTCTTTGCAAGCTCGGAAGCAACGCTACGTTAGCGCGACGCGGGCGCGCACAGCCTCCACAACCTCTCGCGGTGCCTTGCTCGAGGACCCGGCGTCGAACGGCGGCTGCGGGTCGTACTCGATTCCCAGCTGAATCGCCTGTGCCACCTGATCGCCCGCGATCCGCGCGGCGAGCGTGAGCGCCATATCGATGCCGGCCGATACGCCAGCGCCCGTGACAAGCTTGCCGTCGAAGACCACGCGTTCCTCCACCGGCTCGGCGCCCAGTTCGCGCAACCGGTCGAGCGCCAGCCAATGGCTGGTCGCCCGCTTGCCCGCGAGCAGACCAGCCGCGGCGAGGATCAAGGAGCCCGTGCACACGGAGGTCGTCCATGTACTCGTCCGATCGGCGCTCCGCACCCACTCGAGCACCGACTCGCCGGCGTTCGCGACGACGTCGCCCTTTCCGCCCGGAACGAGCAAGATCTCCGGTCGGGGCACCTCCTCCAGCGAGCACTCGGCCACGAGCGTGAGCATCCCGTTGTCCGTACGCGCCGGACCCGGCTTGGCGGCGACAAACATCACCCTCGCGCCAGGCATTCGACTCAGCACCTCATAGGGTCCGACTGCGTCCAGCGCCGTGAAACCGTCGTATATGGGAATCGCGATGTCCATGTGGCTCGTCTCCTCGATGGCGGTCGGGTAATGGTCAAAAGTGAATCGGGCGGCAATTCAAGCGACAGCGGTCGAATCGACAGCTCGCTCGGGAAAGCCACGAAAGCGGCGGCGGTACTCCGCCGGTCCGACCTCGAGCGTGCGTAGAAACGTCCGGCGCATCGTCTCCGCTGTACCGAAGCCGCAAGCTTCAGCCACCGCGGCAATCGGCTCTGGCGTGTCCTCCAAGCACCGGCGGGCGGTCTCGATGCGCACCCGCTCGACGTAGCGCGCGGGCGTGACCCCTGTCTCGGCAGCGAACGCGCGCGCGAAGTGCCTCTCGCTCATGTGCGCGCGGACGGCCAGCGACTGCACCGACAGATCGCCCGCGGGGTTCTCTACGACATGGCGCTGGACCTCACGCAGCGGCTCACGCTCGGGCTCCTGAGCGGAGAGCGTGACGCTGAACTGCGACTGGTTGCCGGGCCGGCGCAGGAACAGCACGAGATGACGCGCGATCTGTAGCGCCGTGTCGCGATCGAGATCCTCCTCCACGAGCGCCAACGCCAGATCCATCCCCGCAGTGACGCCGGCCGAGGTCCAGATCGGACCGTCGCGCAGGAAGATCGGTTCGGGGTCCACGTCAACCGCCGGGTAGCGCGCGGCGAGCTCGGCGGCGGACGCCCAGTGCGTGGTTGCGCGGCGGCCGTCGAGCAGACCGGCCGCCGCGAGCAGGAAGGCGCCCGTGCAGACCGAGGTGGTGCGCCGCGCGGTCGCGGATACCTGGCGGATCCAGTCGAGCAGCCTGGGATCCGCCGCTGCTTGCCTGGAGCCATGCCCGCCCGCGACGATCAGCGTGTCGATCTTCGACGGCGCAGAGGCAAGGCTCGCGTGCGGGGTCACGGTCAACCCACTGGAAGTTTCGAACGGCCGGCCGTCTACGCTGAGCAACTTCACCTCGTAGCCACGCTCGCACCGCCCGGACTCCTCAATCAACCGCTGGGCCCCCGCGAACACCTCCAGCGGACCGGCGAAGTCAAGGCTCTGCACTCCCGGGTAGACGAGGATCGCGACCTGGCGCGCTGCGGGGGAGCGGGTCCGGGAAGATCGAGTGCTGTTCATCCTCTGATCATGGCCCACTCTACGTCTGTCCGCAAGGACAGATTTCCAACGTTTCCTGCCATCGACGCAGCTGCCTCCTGAGCAGAAGAGCCCGGCGGTTTACCATGGCCGGATGGAGCCTCGATCAACTCCGCGCGCGAGGGATACCGATGCCGCGATCACCGGTGAGCAGGCCACCAGGAGCATTGGCCCCGGCACGCTGAGCAGTGCTCCGGCTGGAGTGGAGAGCATCCTCGAGGCGGCGGAGCGCACGGCCACAGGACTCCGCGAGCGGGCCGAGGAGCGCGGACGAGAGCGAATCGCCGAGGCCGATCGGGCAGCAGAGCACCGCGTGCAGGCGGCCGAGGAGGAGGTGCAGGAGATCCTTCAAGCCGCCCGCGCCCAAGCGGAGGCGACCAGGAACGAGACCCTATCCACAGTGGGCGGACTCCACAGCGAGGCGGACGAGCGCTTGCGCGAGGCAGAGCGCATCCGGGGCGAGGCTGTCGAAGAGGCGAACCGCCTACAAAGCGAGGCACGGGAGGAGGCGGACCGCGTTCGGGGCGAAGCGCACACCGACGCTCAGCAGCTGCTGGACGACAGCCGCGTCGAGGCCGAGCAGGTGCTTGCCGGTAGCCGTGAGGAATCCGACCGTGCGTTGACCGCTGGTCAGACCGGGGCCGAGCGCGCCCTTGCAGAGGCACGCGCACATGCCGCTCAGGTGCTGGCAAAAGCGCAAGAGGAGGCAAACCGGCTCACATCCGACGCGCGTGAGCAGACCGAGCGACTGCTCGCCGCCGGCGGCGAGGATCTCACCAAGCTGCGCGCCACCGCCGAGGAGCATGCCCAGGAGGTGCGCGCGAAGGCGCGCGCCGACGCCCGCGAGATCGTCAGCGAAGCCCACCTTGCCGCGCGCGAGGTCCTGCGCGAGGGCACAGACCTCTCCCGCAACCTGCGCGAGCTCTCAGTCTCGTTACACAACAACGCCGAGCGCCTGATCCGCGACGTGCGCTTGGCCCACGGCGGCCTGACCGCGCGTTTAGACCAAGCCGGCCCGAGCGCCTCCCGGCGCGAGGACGACGCCCGCCTGTTGGGTCGCCGTGGACGTGGAGAGGACCCGGGCGACGATCTCGACGTGCCGGAGTTCATTCCGCCGGGGTGAGCAGGGCGTCCGTCTGGCTCCTTGCGATCTCGACGGACATTCCGCGATCGGGGCGGTACGATGAGGAGCCTTGGGGCTATAGCTCAGCTGGGAGAGCGTCTGGCTGGCAGCCAGAAGGTCGAGGGTTCGAGCCCCTCTAGCTCCATCTTCCGCATGAAGGTCGAACCTGCCACCGCGTGGTTCGAATGTCTTGCGCCCTCATCTACTACCGCGTGACGCCTGGCGTTCCTCAACAGTCGACACACAGCGCTGGAAGCCGATCGGGGCTGATCCCTTCCTCAATACACGCCAGGTATGCGATGCCCCGATGTATTCCGTCAATCGCGAGCACGATGCCGTCGAACACACCTATCCGCATGACCACATCAGACTTCCACCTGTTGCTTGCCATGTCATCGATGAACCGGTCGACCCGCAGATCACTCGCCTCGTCCTCAGCTGCGTGGAGCGCCTTGCTACGTTCTCGATATATCGTTCGCAGCTGGCCGAAAGTCTTGTAGCTCGTGCCCGGGTAGCCCATAAAGCTGGCGAACAGCGTTGGCGTCTGCGCCAGTTCCTCCGCCGATAAGGGCTTGAGAGCCATGCCGGACATCGTCCCTCCGGGGAGGGCGTGTACATATGGTCCGCCGACCAAAGATGCCCATCTCCAGTTGGACAGCTGCCAAGACTGATGCGATGGCCACCGCGCGCGGGTTCATGCGTCCATTACCCCGGACGGTGATCGAATCACGTAATCGCCGGAGCGTGTCTCACACAGCGTCGAGATCATCGAGTCGCGCGCTGGAAAGCAGCACCCGCGCACCGCGGAAGGGAACTGCCTCGGCTTCGAGCAAGCGCCGCTGACGGGTTCCCTTCGCAAGCGAGCCGTCTGCCCGAACGACACGATGCCAGGGCGCCTCACGCGCATCGGTGCGGCTCAGCACATAACCCACCAGACGCGGCGCGCCGGGTGAGATGTCACCGTACGTGCGGACATAGCCCGGTGGAATCGCGCTCACACGCTGCAGGATCGCGGCCTGGATATCAGTGCTCGCCTGTCGTGCCATGCGCCGGATGGTGCCACAGTCCTCGGGCTACCATAGACGCGAAGGCCCCGGAACGGTCCCTGTGCAGCCTCCCTCGGGAGGCAGGCCAAACCGCCGGGGTTTCGTTCATCCCGGCTCGCATGGCTCTCGAGCCGTGATCATTCCTCCGGATCACGGTCGGGGTCGTGTTGATCGCCGGCGAGCATGTAGACGAACGAGATCACACAGGCGCCCGCGACGGTCTCCAAACACAGACCGATCACCGAGAGGGCCGTGCCGTCTGACAGTGACACCAGTGGGAGGCCGAGGATGAAGCACAGCAGACCCACGCCGATGAGCAGTCGATTGCGTCGCTCGATCCGGTGGACACGGGCCGGCTGCTCGTCATCGGACTGTTGATCTTTCTGGCCGGCGGGCTGGCGCACGATCGGCAGCATCCCAGACCGGCGGCCACTCCACTGCACCCAGAAGTGGATCTAGGTCGTTCGCCTCACGCATCTGGCGTTTATCGACTCAGAGCAGGTGTCGCAGGCGCCAGCCAAGCGACGGGCCAGCGACCGATCTGCTCGCCACTGCGCTGATCACGCCGGCACTCTCGCCGCGCACTGCCACCGTCGCCATCGCCTCCCCGGCCCGCAGACGGCTCATGGCCGGGCGTGCAACCACCCGGACGGGGAGCGTGAGACCGCCCCAGCCAAGCTCCCGCAGCGCGTCCGAGGTCACGGCCGTCGTCCGCCGGCCATCGGCAGAACTCGCACTCAGCACGCGCGTGCCGGCGGGTAGCGCCGTCTCCACGCGCAGGCTCGCCGCGGCCGAGTCTCCGAGCCGCTTGGCGGCGGCGAGGGCGGTTTCAATCAACGAGCCTTCCCGTTGGCCAAGCACCACCCCGAGCACTGTCAGTCGCCGCCCGCCGATCGTGACCTGCTTGGCGAACACGAGGCACCCGCCCGCCGCGCGGTCTGAGCCCGTCTTCACTCCCACGTAGCCGCCTGATCCAACGAGACCGTTGAAGTTGGCGACCCGCCCCACTCCGGGCAGCTCAGCCGATGACTCGTCGACGATCGTCGCAAACGCTGGGATGCTCATGGCTGCCCGTGCGAGCTTCAACTGATCGACGGCGGTGGAGACCGTTCCATCGTTGAAGCCACTCGGGTCGGTGTACATGGTTGAGACCATGCCGAGCTTGCGCGCGGTGGAGTTCATGCGGGCCACGAACGCCGTCAGCCCGCCCGCGTCGTGAACGGCGAGCAGTGCAGCGATGTTGTTCGCCGAAGGCAACAGCAGCGCCTGCAGCGCCTGGCGCTCGGTGATCCGCTCACCGGCCTTCACGCTCAGCGTGGACTCGCCGAGGGCGAGACGCTGCGCCTCTTCAGCGACGTCCGCGGGCGTGATCGTCACCACGAACCCCTGCTCGCCTGGTGGGAGCGGATACTCGCGCAGGGTGAGGTACGCCGTCATGACCTTCGCCACGCTCGCGATCGGCACGGGGTCGGAGCCTCCAGTGCTGCCGAAGCTGCCGACCCCCTCCACCTCCACCGCGGCCTGGCCTTCCCTCGGCCAGGCGAGCACGGGTACATCCCCGGGGAGGCGCACGTACGCGGGCAGCGTCCGGTGGAGATTTAGCGGCGGCGCAGCCTCCGTCGCGAGCCTCCAGATCGTCGCCGCTGCCAGCAGCACGAGCAGCAGCGCACCGAGAGCCCACGCTCGCGGGTGGCGAGAAGATCGCTGTCGGAGGCCTGGCCGGATCGTGCTCGCCACAGCCGCGAGACGCTAGCGCAGGGAAAGGCGTTCAGCGACAGGTCCTCCGCTGCCACACCACCGTGAAAGCGCGCGATCAGCTTCCGTTGGCCGAGGACGGACCCCCTACGCCCCCGAAGGGCACGTTCGTCGAGTAAAAGATATATTCGTTGAAATCAAAATGTCAGCATAAGGAGCAGCCGCCATGAAAAATGAGCTCCCCCCGGGTTCGCGCATGCCCGCTCTGCTACAGACGATTGGCGCATGGGCCCGTCCCACGGCCTCGATGGATCGCAACCGCGCGCGCTACGGCAAGCGCTTCACGATCCGTCTACTCGGTCAGCCGCCGTTCGTCGTGCTGTCCGATCCCGATGACATCAAAGAGCTGTTCATGGCGCCGCCCGATGTCCTGCACCCCGGGGAGGGGGCCAGCCTGCTCGAGCCGATCGTGGGCCCCAACTCGGTGATCCTGCTCGACGAGGGGCCGCATCTGAAGCAGCGCAAGCTGATGTTGCCGGCCTTCCACGGCGAGCGCATGCAGGACCTGGCCGGGCTGATGGTCGAGCTGTCCGAGCGCGAGGTGGACTCCTGGCCTCTGGATCAGACGATCGAGCTGCACCCGCCACTGCAGGGCCTGACGCTCGAGATCGTCCTGCGCGCGGTCTTCGGGCTGGAGCAGGGCGCCCAGATGGACGCCCTGCGCGAGCTGTTGACCGAGCTCCTCGCGTTCACCGAGAGCCCGGTGTCGTTCGTGCCGATCCCCAAGTGGATGACCGGGCGCGGACCGGTCGGGCGCCTAGAACGGACAAGGGCACAGGCCGACGAGCTGATCTTCGCGCTGATCGAGGAACGCCAGCGGGAAGGCTCGGGCGGCGCTGACGTGCTCACGCTGCTGCTGGCCGCCGAGCACGACGACGGCTCGCCGATGAGCCCAACGGAGCTGCGCGACGAGCTGATGACGGCGCTGGTCGCCGGGCACGAGACAACCGCCTCGCAACTGGCATGGGCGTTTACACAGCTGGCCCGCGAGCCGGCAGTGCAGGGACGTCTGGTCGAGGAGATACACGATGAGGACTCCGACGAGCAGTACCTGACGGCGACCATCAACGAGATCATGCGCCGCCGCCCGGTGCTGCCCAACGCCGAGCCCCGCCTGGTCAAGCAGCCGATCGAGATCGGCGGCGTCAGCTATCCGCCCGGAGTGATCCTGACCGCCAACGCCCACCTGCTCCACCACGACCCCGAGATCTATCCCGATCCCTACGCCTTCCGCCCCGAGCGGTTCCTCGAGAGTCAGGGCGGGCGGGCACCTGGGACATACACATGGACTCCCTTCGGAGGCGGCCGGCGCCGCTGCCTGGGCGCGAGCTTCGCGCTGCTCGAGATGAAGCTGGTCCTGCGTGCGGTGCTTCAGCGCTGCGAGCTTCACCCTGCGGGCGAGCGCCCGGAGGTCGCGCGCCGGCGAGGCATCACGATCAGTCCGTCGCGGGGGGCGCAGGTGATCCTGCGTGGCGTACCCGCTCGCGCACATCGGCGTAGCGCAGCGCCTCGTAAGCGATCAGCAGCGAAAGCAGTGCCGCAAGCATCCCCAGCGTGAGGAGCGCCGGCAGCACGGCACCGGCGGGCACCAGCGCGAGCAGCACGAACCCACACACCAGGCGGCGTGTGCTCAGCGTGTGCATGTTGCGCAGCCTGAACGCGACGTGGGCAAAGAGGTAGATCGCGGCGCCGCCGAGCAACGCGGCCGCCGGAACCAGCTTCAGGGGATCATCGACGTGCTCGATCGTCAGCTTCATCCCGACCGCGATCAACGCGATACCGGCGATCATCGGAAAATGCAGGTAGGAATATGAGTCCCGCGCGATCTCGTTGCGCTCACGTCCTTCCGGCGCTCTCGCCAACCGTCTTGCCGCGACGATCGCCACGACATCGAAATAAGCCCACCACAGGGCCGCCGCGATCACGACCCCCAGCACCGCTGCGATCACGACTCCCGTGCCGATCGTGGGTCTCGAGCCGATGCCGATCGCGACGATCGACTCGCCCAGCGCGATGATCACGATCGCGCCGTGGCGCTCGGCAAAGTGTCCCGGCACGAGTTTCCATCCGTCGGCGCCGAACAGGAACGGCCCGCCCGTGTCGAGCAGCAGCGCCAGGCCCCAAAGGCCCAGCTGCAGGGCGCCAGATGTGAACGCCGCGGCGAGCAGCAGCCCGACGCCGATCGCGGTGCTGACGGCCAATCCCATCACCGACTGGCGCAGCCCGGCGTCCTCGCGGCTGGCGAGCAGGAACAGCACGATGTGCGCCCCGCGCACCGCCGCGTAGGCGCAGGCGAACAGCAGAGCCTCGGATCCGAACGCGCCCGGCACGCACAGCGCCGCGACGAGGAACGCGGCCATCGCCGCAAACATCGCCAGACGCACCGTCCCCTCCTCCGGGTCCACGACGCTCGTCAGCCACGCATACCCACCCCACGACCACCACAGCATGCCGAGCACGAGCAGGCCCTTGAGCATCCCTTCCCACGTGGGCGTGCGTGCGATCAGCGTCGTGCACTGCGTCAGCGCGAGCACGAACACCAGGTCGAAGAACAGCTCCAGCGGCGTCACCTGCTCGCCTTCGCGCATCACCGTCGTCAAGCGCGGGACATGGCCGGAGGCTGGAGTGCTCACCTCGCTATCTTCGCAAGTGCCCGTTGCGCCGCCAATTCAGCGCGCGGGGACGCGGCTGTGATCCGCGCGCTCGCGTCTGCCCCCGCGCTGCGATTCGCGCGCCGGACGGTCATGATTCGCACGTGGCCACGCTTGCGGTCAAGGTGCTGCTGGCGCCCAGCTTCGTCGTCGGCGCGTCGCTCGCCGCTCGCCGCTACGGACCACGGATCGGCGGCCTGGTCGCTGGCTTGCCGGTCGTGGCCGGCCCGATCCTGCTCGTCTACGCGATCACTCACGGCGCCATCTTCGCCGCCGACGCCGCCGCCGGCACGCTGCTGGGCCTGATCTCGCTGACCGCGTTCGTTGTCGTCTACGGCCGCCTCGCCGGGCACTTTCCCTGGCTCGTGAGCCTGCTCGCGGGATGGTCCGCCTTCGCACTCGGAACGCTCATCTTTAGCACCCTGACGATTCCTGTAGGAGCCGCGCTCCTCCTGGCCGGCGCCGGATTTCTTGTTGGGCTGAAGCTGCTCCCCGACCCGCTTTCCGAGCCGTCCCAGGCCCCGTCTGCTCCAATCTGGGATCTACCGCTGCGCGCTTTCTGCGCGCTGGCGCTCGTGCTTGCGCTGACCGCCGCATCCGGCTGGCTGGGCTCCCGACTCAGCGGCCTGCTCGCACCGTTCCCCGTGATCGCGAGCGTGCTCGCCGTGTTCACCCACGCTCAGCGTGGAGCCGACGAGTTCCTGCGTCTCGCGCGCGGCCTGATGGCCGGATTCTTTGCCTTCGCGCTGTTCTGCTTCACGCTGTCCGTCTCGCTGCGCACGCTCCCCATCGCAACCTCGTTCGTCCTCGCCACCGGCGTGGCGACGCTCGTTCAGGGGTTGCTGCTCACGCTCGCCGCGCGCACAGGCGCGAGGAGTGCCTACCCCTCTTCGCCGACGGCCACCCGTGAAGGGACCTCGCCCCAGAGCTGCTCCAGACGATAGAACGCGCGCGTCTGGGGCGTGAAGATGTGCACGACGACGTCGAGGTAGTCCATCAGGATCCAGTCCCGCTTGTTCAGGCCCTCGACCCGCCGCGGCTGGATCTCGTGCTCGTGCTTGCAGCCCTCCAGGATGCCGTCGTGAATCGCCTTCGTCTGGCGCTCCGTGTTGCCCGTACAGACGACGAAGTAGTCGGTGTAGCCGAGCACGCCACGCAGGTCCAGCTCAACGATCTCGCCGGCCTTCTTATCCGCCGCGTAGCGAGCGATCTCGCTGAGTAGCTCTTCCGGCTTCACTTCGCCACTGCCTTCGCCCGCGTCTGTGTCTGCCCCTGCATGTCCGCCTTCGTGTCCGTCGACGCACCTCGGTACAGGGCGTGCGCGGCGATGTATTCCGCGACCGCCGGCACCACAAGACCCTCGATCGGCTCGCCGGCTTTGACCCGCTCGCGCACCTGCGAAGAGGAGACCTCGAGCATTCCCATCGCCAAGAACGTCACCCTCGCCCCCAGTGGAGCCAGCGCCCGTAGTACCTCCTCGCGGCCGGTGTCCTCGCGCTCGGCGACCGCCAGCCCGGCCAGCTCGACCAGCGCCTGCGGCTCGCGCCACGCCGGAAGCGTGCGCGCCATATCGGCTCCGACGATGAACGTCAGCTCTGCCTGCGGATTGCTCTGTTTGATCGCCCTCAAGGTATCCACCGTATAGGACGGCCCACCGCGCTCGACCTCCAGAGCGCAGGCTTCCATCCCCAGCTCCTCGCCGACCGCCAGCCGGCACATCTCCAAGCGCCGCTCGGGTCCGGGGTCTTCCTGCTCACCCTTGTGTGGAGCGCTGTTCGCCGGCATCAACAGCACCCGATCCAAGCCCAGCTCGGTCTTCGCGTGCCTGGCCAGTGCCAGATGCCCGCAGTGGGGTGGGTTGAACGTCCCGCCGAGGATGCCGATCGCTGAGGAGAGATTGGGCGGCGGATTGGTCGGCGGCACCGACCCCTCAAGCGCGGACGTGTCCGTCACCTTCGATCAGATACTTGAACGTGCACAACTCCCGCAGCCCGATCGGCCCGCGCACGTGCAGCTTCTGCGTCGAGTTACCGATCTCCGCGCCCATCCCGAACTCGCCCCCGTCAGTGAACCTCGTCGAGGCGTTCACGTACACGCAGGCCGCGTCTACACCCAGCTGAAATGCACGCGCGCTCTCGGTGTTCTCGGTCACGATCGCCTCGGAATGCCCACTCCCGTAGCGGCTGATGTGCTCGATTGCCTCATCGTTTGAGCCGACGACCTTCACGGCCAGCGTCATCGCCAGGTACTCCGTGCCCCAGTCCTCCTCGGTTGCCGCCGCGATCGATCCTTCCGCCAGCGCTTCGACGCGCTCATCCCCGCGCACCTCCACCCCGGCGGCACCGAGCGCTCGTACGATCCGCGGCACGAACTCCGCCGCCACGGCCTCGTGGATCAGCAGCGTCTCCGCGGCGTTGCACACGCCCGGGCGCTGCACCTTCGCGTTCAACACGATCGCCTCCGCCTCCTCGAAATCAGCGGAGGCGTCCACGTACACGTGGCAGTTGCCCGAGGCCGCGTAGATCACCGGCACGCTCGCCACCTCCTCCAGCGCCGCCTTCAGCCCCTCGCCACCGCGCGGGATGATCAGATCCACGGTCCCGTTCTGCGTCGCCAGCTCCGCGAGCTCCTCGCGCCCGCCGCCGGCCACGAGGCTCACGCAGCCCTCCGGCAGCCCGCCCGCGACCGCGGCTTCGCCCGCGATCCGTGCGAGCGCCGCGTTCGAGTGCAGCGCCGATGAGGAGCCCCGCAGCACGATCGCGTTGCCCGACTTCAAGCACAGCGCGGCGGCGTCGATCGTCACGTTCGGCCTCGCCTCATACACAACCGCCACAACGCCGAGCGGGACCCTGACCTTGCGCACGTCGAGGCCGTTCGGCAGGCGATGCCCGTCGATCACCTCGCCGACCGGGTCGCCGAGCGCCACGATCTGCCGGACCGCCTTCGCGATGCCCTCGATCCGTCCCTCGTCCAGCAGCAACCTGTCGAGCAGCGCCTCGCCCAGCTCGGCCTCGCGCCCGGCCTGCATGTCGCGGGCGTTCGCCTCGAGGATCTCCTCTGTGCGCTCTTGGAGCGCAGTCGCAATCCGCTCGAGCGCCGCGTTCTTCGTCGCGGTGTCTGCGAGCGCAAGCGCTTTCGCCGCGCGCTTGGCGTCCGCGCAGATATCCGCCACTGGGGTCGTGACTGTTGCCATCGTCTAAGGGTAGGAGGTCAGCCAACCACGAGGTAGTCACGGTGCACGGCCTCGTCGGTCGCGTGCGGCAGGATTCCGCGCACCGCCTCGGTTTTCATGCCGATCACCTGTTTCAGCTCGTCCGCGGAGTAGTTGCAGATGCCCTTTGCGATCGTTTTCCTCGCCGCGCCAGCGATCTCGACCGCGTCGCCCGCGTCGAACTTGCCCTCCACCGCCACGATCCCCACCGGGAGCAGGCTCGCGTTGCCCTCGCGCAGCGCCCGCGCGGCGCCGTCGTCGATCACGAGCGTGCCGTACGCGGGCTTTGCGTACTTCAGCCACAGCTTGAACGAGCTGTGCCCAGTCTCCCGCGGCGCGAACCTCGTCCCCTCCCGCTCCCCTCTGAGCACCGCCTCGAGCGCCCCGTCGCGCAGGCCGTTGCAGATCACCGTCGCGACGCCCGCAGCCGTAGCCATGTCGGCGGCGAGGACCTTCGAGCGCATCCCTCCCGAGCCAAGCGTCGAGGTCGTATGGCCGATCTCGAGCTCCTGCAGCGCGTCGAAGTCGGTTACCTCCTCGACCAGCGTCGCGCTCGCATCGAGCCGCGGATCGGCGCTATAGAGACCGTCGATGTCGGTCAGCAGCACCAGCAGATCGGCGCCCACGAGCAGCGCCACCTGCGCCGCCAGGAAGTCGTTGTCGCCGAAGGAGATCTCGTCAGTCGCGGTCGTATCATTCTCGTTCACAACCGCCACCGCCCGCCAGTCCAGCAGCTTGCGCAACGTCTGCCGGGCGTTCAGGTAATGCGTGCGCGCGCTCAGATCGCCGATCGTCAGCAGCACCTGTGCACTCGTCACCTCTCGCTCGCGCAACAGCTCGTCGTAGACCCTGTACAGCTTCCCCTGCCCAACCGCGCTCGCGGCCTGCAGCTCGTCGATCGCCGCCGGGCGTGCCTCTAGGCCCAGCACGCGCATTCCCCGCGCGATCGCGCCGCTGGAGACGACCACGACCTCCTCGCCGGAGGAGTGCAGCGCGGCGACCGCGTCACAGATCCGCGCGAGCACGTCCCCGCGCAGCTCGCCGTCGTCCTCGGCGACGATGCTCGAGCCCAGCTTGATCACGACTCGTCTCATGCCTCAGAGCTTATGCCGGAGCGCTCATGCCGGCGCGTCCGGGTCGAGCTCGAACGTCACGCCCGCGACCTCCAACTCGTCCCCGGGCTGAAAGCCCTCAGCCTCCAGCGCCCCGAACACACCAATCCGCCGCAGCCGTTCCTCCAAGTAGGCCATCGCGTCCTCGTTCTCGATGTCATACCGCTGCAGCAGCCTCTCGATCCCCCTGCCCCTGACCGCGAACGCTCCCTCTCCGGTCCGCTCGATCTGGAAGCCCTTCCCCGCCGCCGGACGGAACACCATGTACTCCGCCAGGTCCTCCACACCGTCCTCTCCCGCCCGGTCGACGCGCGCGAGCTCGCCTCTGTCGGCGCTGTCCCCGCCGCCTTCCTCAGCGCCGGCCCCGCGCGGGCTCACGCGCCGAGACAGCTCTCCCGCCAGCTCGTCCAACCCCGCCCCCGTTGCGCTCGAGGTGACGATCACGGGAACATCCTCCCCCAGCCGCTTCTCCCATTCGGCGGCCGCCTGCCTCGCGCGCGCCTCGGTCACCAGATCCCCCTTCGACAGCGCGAGCACGCGCGGCAGCCGCGCCAGCCGCTCGTCGTGGGCGGCCAGCTCGTGCTCGATCGTCGCGTAGTTGCGCACCGCGCCTGCGTCCTCGCCGCCGGAGATCTCGGGCGCGACATCCAGCACGTGTACAAGCAAACGAGTGCGCTCCACGTGCGCCAGGAAGTCGTGCCCCAGACCCGCACCCTCGCTCGCACCCTCGATCAGCCCCGGGATGTCGGCGACCACGAGCTGGCGCTCGCCGTCGTCGAGCACACCCAGCACCGGAGAGAGCGTCGTGAACGGGTAGTTCGCGACCTTCGGCGCGGCCCGCGTCAGCCTCGCAAGCAACGAAGACTTGCCAGCGTTTGGCAGCCCCACGAGGCCCACGTCCGCCAGCAGCTTCAGTTTCAGCTCGAGCCAGCCCTCCTCGCCAGGCAGGCCGCGCTCGGCAAAGCGCGGCGCCTGCCGCGTCGCCGTCGCAAAGCGCTTGTTGCCCTTACCGCCCGGTCCACCCCGCGCCACGACCGCGCGCTGGCCGTCTCGCAACAGCTCCCAGCGGCGTCCCTCCAGATCCCCCTCCTCGCCCGCCGGCCCGGCGCAACCGATCGCCTCGGTCCCCGGCGGCACCCTGATCGTCAACGTATCGCCGTCGGCGCCGTGCCGCTGCGAGCCTTCTCCATAACCGCCCTGTCCGGCCCTGTAGATCGCCCTACGGCGGAAGCTCTGCAGGTCGCGCAGGCTGTCATCGCAGAGGAGCACCACCTCCCCGCCCTGCCCACCATCGCCACCGTCGGGGCCGCCACGCGGCACGTGCGCCTCGCGACGAAAGCTCGCCGAGCCGTTTCCCCCGGCGCCGGCCTTGAGATGGATTCTCGCGTGGTCGTGCAGCATCTTGGATTCATCGTGACAGTCCCCGCCCGCAGGCGCGGGACATCCGGTGAGGAGGCCCAGCGCGAGCCCGCTGCTCAGCTCTGCTTCAAAGCACGCGCGAAGTAGAAACCCGCGGCCGCGGCGCCCCCGGCCACCAGCGCTGTGCCGGCAACACCTGCCGCCGGCAGATCCTTACGAGCAGCGCCCGTCGCGAGCAGATCGACCGAGTCCACCACCGCGCAGGTGGCCTGCCAACGCGGTCCGACTTCGGGGTGATCGAGTGTGTGCAGAGCGATCATCCCGAGCACCAGATCGCGGACACCGATCGACCGAACCAACGCATGCACCGCGGGGCGCTCGGCGTACTCACCCAGCCAGCCCTTCGCGACCCTTTCAGGCACGATCAGCAGCGCAGCACCAAACGCGGCCCGCCCGATCGCCAGCCCACGCGCGCCCTGACGCGGGTTCACCCACGGACCCTTCGGTCGCTGGTGGTCGCTCGCTTGTGCGGGTTCACTCGCCGGAGGAGACGCTCACAACGCGCCCGCGACGATTGGTGCTGAACTGCACAGTCCCCGCGGCACGCGCATACAGGGTGTCGTCCTTGCCGATGCCGACGCCCTCGCCCGGTTTGAATTTCGTGCCGCGCTGGCGCACGATGATCTCGCCACCGCTGACCGTCTCGCCGGCGAAGGTCTTCACGCCCAAGCGCTGCGCGTTTGATTCGCGCCCGTTGCGGCTGGAGCCGAGCCCCTTCTTATGAGCCATTCTCTGTCTCCTTCTCGGCGGCCTTGGCGGGTTTGGACGGTTTCGCCGCGGCCTCAGGCTTGGTCGTGGCTTTTGAAGCGCCCGCTTTCGCCACCGCGCCCATCGAAATGTCCGTGACCTCGATCCGCGTCAGCTCCTGGCGATGGCCGGTGCGGCGTTTGTAGCCGCGCTTGGGCTTGAACTTGAAGACCCTCAGCTTCTCGCCGCGCTCATGGCTCAGCACCTTCGCCGTGACCTTAACCTTCTTCAGGCCGGCCGAGTCGAACACGGCGTCCTCGGAGCGATACAGGATCGGCTCCAACGCCACGTTCCCACCCTCATCGACGGCAAGGCGCTCCACGAGCAGGGTCTGACCCCGCTCGACGCGATACTGCTTGCCACCTGTCTTCACGATTGCGTACATGATTACCTAGTCGGTGCTTGATTGCGCCTTGGCAGCCGAACGGCGTCGCCCGCCTCTGCGGCCACGACGCCGAGGCTTGGATTGTAGGTCATCCTCGGATCTCTCGTCCTCAGGGATATCCTCCGCCGGCGCCTGTGACTTCTCCGTCGGCGCCTGCGATGCGGAAGTCGGTTCAGATGGGCTTTCCAACGCGGGGGCCACGACGGGCTTGGGCGTCCGCCGCCTGGGCCTCGGTTTGGCGGTTGGGGTCGGGGCCCGCGGCGCCGGGCGGACCACCTCGCCAGACTCATCGAGCAGCAGCGCACTCGCCGCCGTGCGCCCCACCTGATCGATGCGCACCATCCGCTTTTCGCCGACACTCCGCGCGGCGCCCGCGATCGAGATGATGTAGCCATCGATTTTCGCGACCGCGTCATCGACATCGTACATGTGCGGCTCGACGATCTCGACCAGCACCTCGTCGCCTTGGCGGAAGGGCAGCGCCCGCTCCTCAACCTCTTCGCGAGTGCCCTGGAAGGTGATCGCGAAGTGCTCCAACATCAGTCCTTCGGAGCCCTCGAACAGAAACGACTTGCCCGTTTCCTTCTCCAGCGCATGTAGCACGCGGGAGCCGTGCCCGGTGAACTCAGCGGTCACCCGTGGGTTGATCTGCACGAGGAACGCCTCGACATCGGGGTTTTCGGCGGCGACGTCGCGCAGGCGGCGCTCAAACTCGATCGCGTAGGTTTCCTCCGAGCGGATCACGCCTTCGCCCTCGCACGTCGGGCACGGACGGCTCATGATCTCGCGCACGCCCTCGGTCACGTTCTGGCGGGTCATCTCGACCAGACCGAGCTTTGAGATCTCGGCCGTAAACGTCTTCGTGCGGTCCTCGTCGAGCGTCTTTCTGAGCGTCTTCATCACCGCGTCGCGGTTGCGCGCGCGCGCCATGTCGATGAAGTCGATCACGATGATCCCGCCGATGTCGCGCAGGCGCAGCTGGTTGACGACCTCCTCGGCGGCCTCCAGGTTCGTCTTCGTGATCGTGTCCTCCAGCGCCGCGCCCTTGCCGCGGCCGATGAAGCTGCCGGAGTTCACGTCGATCACGGTCAGCGCCTCGGCGTAGTCGATCACGAGATAGCCGCCGCTGGGCAGATCCACGCGCCGGGAGAGCACGCCGTCGATCGCCTTGTCAACGCCGTAGGCCTCGAACAGCGGCTCCTTCTGCTCCCACAGCTCGACGCGCTCGACCAGCTCCGGGGCGGTGCGCGTGAAGAACGAGACCAGACGCTTGAACTGCTGCTCGTCGTCGACGATCGCGCGCTCGAAGTGTTCGGAGAAGATGTCGCGCACAACCCGTACCGACAGGTCGGCCTCCTGGAAGACGAGATCCGGAGCAACCGTGTCCTCCACGCGTTTGCCGAGCACCTCGTGCAGCTTGTGCAGGTACTTCAGCTCGCGTTCGAAGTCCTCGCGCTTGGCGCCATGCGCGGCGGTGCGCACGATCACCCCGCCGTCACCCAGATTCAGACCCGAGCTCTGCTTGCGCAGGCGCTCGCGCTCGCGATCCTCCAGGCGACGCGACACGCCGATCCCCTCGCCCGTAGGAGCGTAGACCATGTAGCGCCCGGCGATCGTCAGCTCCATCGACAGCCGCGCGCCCTTCGTCTTCAGCGGGTCCTTGACGACCTGGACAACGATCTCCTGGCCGGGACCAAGCAGATCTGAGATCTTGCGCCCGCTGCCGTTTCCACGCCCCCGCTTAGGAGTCTCCACACCGGGCAGCACGATCTCATCGACATGCAGGAACCCATTCTTCTCCAGGCCGATGTCGACGAACGCCGCCTCCAGGCCGGGCAGCACGTTGTCGACCTTGCCCTTGTAGATGTTGCCGACGATCGAACGCCCCCCACGACGCTCCAGGTACAGCTCAGCTATGCGATAGCCGGCCTCCGGGGCGCCGCTTGCGCGTTTGCGGGGCTTGGTGGAGGCCGAACGTGAGGCGCCGGGCGTTCCGGAGGCCTCCAGGAGCGCCACGCGCGTCTCCGCGCGATCGACGCTGACAAGCACTTGCTTTTTCAATGTGATCCAGTCTTTCGGTATCGATGCCGGCCGGATCCCGCGCGGGCGATGGCCGGAGGAGGATCCTCGGCGGCACATCCACAGCTGGCGATCGGGAGTGATTGGCGGACATGGTGTCTGTGTCTAGTAGATCGGCACGCGGCCCTTCAGCGCCGCTGAAGCACGTGCCTGAACATAAATTGATTGCAGCAGGCCCACCGCCAACAGGGTGGTGATCACCGACGAGCCGCCATAGCTCATGAGCGGCAGCGTGACGCCGGTAATGGGCATGATCCCAATGGTCATCCCCACGTTGACGAACACCTGAAACATCAGCATAGCCGCTACGCCCCCCGCCACGAGCGAGCCGAACAGATCCTTGGACATCGTGAGGATGCGCAGTGTCCGCCAGATCAACAGCCCGTACAGGCACAGCACCAGCCCGGCGCCGAGGAACCCGTACTGCTCGCCGACGGCCGCGAATACGAAGTCGGTGTCGTCCTCGGGGAGGTAGTTGCCCGTGAGCTGGGTGGAATCAGCGGAGCCCCGGCCGGTCTTCTGGCCAGAGCCGATCGCGATCTTCGACTGGGCAAGCTGATAGCGGGGATCGGGTTCGCCGGTCTTGGATTCCTTTTCCTTGATTTCCTCGAAGTTCGAGGAGGGATGCAGGAATGCCGTCAGCCGTTCGGTCTGATAGGGCTTGAGCACGTGCACGCCGATCGCGGGCGCCGCCACCAGCACGACTGTGAGGGACACGCACACCAGCACCGCCAGTCCACTCAGCTGCTGCCACGGCGTCCCCGCCACCAGCAGCATGACGAACGCGATCACCATGTACACCATCCCCGAACCGAGGTCCGGCTGGGCGATCACGAGCATCGCCGGCACCAGCGCCGCGAGCATCACACGGGCGGTCGTGTCACGCTCACGCAGCCGCCGCGCGCGATCGACGATGAACCCCGCCAGCGCCACGGTCAACAGCACCTTGCCGAGCTCGGAGGCCTGGAATGAGAAGAACGGCAGGCTGATTGCCCGCGTGGAGCCTTTGGTTTCGTGGCCCAGCCCGAGGACGGCGAGGATACTGAGGATCAGCAGCGCGTAGATGCCGTATTTCAGCCGGCGCAGGCGTGCGTAGTCCACCCGTGCGAGCACGACCATCAGGATCAGGCCAACCGCCAGGTAGACCACTTGGCGGTTGACGTAGTAGCTGGGGTCGCCGGGTACCGCTTCGCGCGTGGCCGCGCCGAGTGTCATAGCCGAGGCGATCCCCAACCCCACCACGGCGAGCGTCAGCAGCGGATCCAACGGCAGCCCGCGCCGTGTACTCGTGCCGGGCGCGGCCGGCGAGTCTTCGGCGGCGGGCTTGATCGGGCTGTCCAGAGAGGAAGGCATCGTCGATCAGAACGTTTTCGAGGTACCCGCCACGAACTTCTCCGGCGCGCCGAACCATTTGGACGCGATCAACCGCGCGATCGGCGCGGCGGTTTCCGCGCCGAACCCGCCTTCTTCGACGGTCACCGCGATCACGATCGGGCGCTTGGGGTCGTTGATGAAGCACATGTACCACGACTGTTCCACGTGCGGCGGGCGTTCCGCCGTGCCGGTCTTGCCGTAGACGGGGTGCTGAGACTGGTTCCAGCCGGCCCACACGTCCGCGGAGGTTCCGCCCGGCTCTGAGGCGGCCTCGTGGATGCCTTCCATCACGTCGCTCAGGTCGGCGTAGTTCAGGCGCACGTGGCGTTTGGGCGGGAAGTTCTGGCTCAGGCTCTGCACGAGCCCTCCGCCGGATTCGTCGATCTGGCGGCCGAGATGGGGCGTGACGACCTCCCCTTCGCCGCCGTGCAGATACGCGTTGGCGAGCGTCGAATAGGCCACCGCCATCTGCAGCGGGTCGGTCTGTAGGCTGCCCTGGCCGACCGCGAGATCCATGTTGTAGCCCACCGTCCACGGCTCGCCCGGTTCGGCGACGATCTGGCAGGAGTGGCCATGGTGTTCGCGCGTGCACTTAGCTTCTTCCTTGTTCTGCTTGACCAACCACTGCCGGCTGGGAATCGTCCCGGTCAGCTCGCTCGGCAGATCGATCCCCGTCTGCTCGCCGATTCCCAGTTCGCGGGCCTTGTTCTGGATCACGTCGCCGTGGCTGTTGGCGAGCTCGCCGACGGTGAAGAAGTAGGTGTCCGAGGAGACCTTCAGCGCTTCGACGAGCCCCACGGCGCCGTAGTCGGTGTGGCCGGAGTTGCAAAACAGCTCGCCGCCGCCTCCGGCCGCTTCGATGCAGGAGCCCCCGCCGAGTGCCTCGCTCGGGTCGATCACGCCCCCTTCGAGCGCCGCCATCGCGGTGATCGGCTTGAAAGTCGAGCCCGTCGGGTAGGCGCCGTTGACCGCCCGGTTGACCAGGCGTGAGGGCGTTTCTTCGCCCCCGCCCTTGCCCTCGAGCGCCTTGTATTCGCCTTCTGTCAGCGGCTTGGCGAACTTGTTCGGATCAAAGCTCGGATACGAGCCGATCGCGAGCACTTCCCCGTTGAGCGGGTCGAGCGCGGTGAACGCCCCGGCGATCGCCGGTTTGCCGCCCGCGCGGGCGTTTTCGATCCCCTCGAGCAGCGCCTTTTCCCCCTCGCGCTGCAGGCCGAGGTCAAGCGTTGTGCCCAGGCTGTAGCCGGCCTTGGGGAGTCGCGGCTGCAGACGGGTAGGCTCGGGATAACCGGCTGAGTTGACCTGCACGCGCTGCTCGCCATCGTGCCCGCGCAGATATCGATCGTAGAAGTACTCGAGCCCTTCCTGACCGACCACGGTCCCCTGCTGAACACCACGGAACGCGGGCTTTTCAAGCTCTCCTTTAGAGACCTGGCCGACGTAGCCGAGCACCTGCGCGGCCATCTCACCGTAGGGATAGGAGCGAATCGAGACGGGCTGCTGGGTGACACCGGGGAATTCGCTCTGGCGCTCGGCGAGCTCGGTCAACACCCCCCGTCCCGCGGCGGTCTTGATCGTCACGGGCGCATACGGCAGCGCCGTGCGTCCCTTGATCACGAGCGCCTCGATATGGCCGGCGCTCATCCCCAACAGCGCGCCCAGCCGCCGGTACACATCCAGCCTGGGCCGGCCCGCCGGCGGCAGCGCCGAGGGCACGATCTGTACCGCGTTGGTCACCATGCTGGCGGCGATCGGCTGACCTTCGCGGGCGAAGATCTGCCCGCGTGGCGCGGCGATCGGCAGTTCCCGCACGCTGTTTGCGGCGGCTTCCTGGACGTACTGTTCGCCGGTCAGCACCTGCAGGTACCAGAGCCGAAAGAAGATCACCCCGAACATCACGAGGGCGATCCCGCCGAGAATCGCCACGCGCAGCGCCATGCCGGGCGGTACGGGCATGCGGGGCTCGCGCGGCTGCGCCGGCTCGATCGCGCTCATGCTTTGGATAGCGGGCTCAGCCCGCCTGTCGTGTACGCGCGGCGGCGCCGGCGACGTGGATCGTGGGGCAGACTGCCGATCAAACAGCGCCGCACGAGGATCCACATAGGGACCGCCACGATCGTGTTGACGAGCACCCCGAGGACGATCTGGCGCAGCAGCTCGAGGCTGACCGGCGCGTCGACGCCGAGCATGAACTCCATCAGCGAGTAGCCGACGAGCGCCGCGGCCGTGGCCCCGGCGCCGACGAGCAGCGGCGTCACCGCGGCCTGCGGATCGCGCAGCTCGCGCAGACGCCCGCACCAGTAGCCGACGAGCGTGAACACCAGCGAGGTCAACCCGAGCGTCTGCACCAGCGCGAGGTCGACGAGCAGGCCGACCGCGAAGCCGGTGGCGGCTCCGATCGTCGAGCCGCACAGCAGCCCGACGAAGGCGACCACGAGCGGGGAGAGATCGATCGCCACACCGAACACCGGGACCTCCGAGACCACGCCGATCTGGAAGAACACGACCACCACGACAAGCACCGCGATCCGCGTGAGCAGCGCGCCGGAGAGCGTCATCCGCCGAGACCGGTCGAGGCCGAGGTGAGCTGGTTGCCTTCGCCGCCGGCGGCGCTGCTCTGCCCGGCGCTCGGCAGGCTGCCCTGCAGGCTTGTCAACTGCGCCGGTTTGCTGTTCTGGGTATAGGTGAGCACCTGCACGACGTTGAGGTTGTGCAGGTCGGCCAGCGGATGCACATTGACCGACTTGAAGCCGGTTTCTTCATCTTCCGAGGTCACTTGTCCGATCGGGATCCCCGGCGGATAGAGCGAGTCGTCCGGGCTTTCGACCGTTCCGGAGGTGACGACGTTTTCGCCGCGATTGGCCGCGGTTCCGCCCGGCAGGTACTGCAGCACCAGATTGTTCGGTTCGCCCACCTTGGGCTGCAGCACGCCGGTCGCGTTCGTCCCGTTGATCCGCGCCGAGACGCCGACTTCGCTGTCGGTGATCAAGTCGACTACGGCGCCGTCAGGTACAGCCTGTGCGACCTTGCCGACGAGCCCTTCTTCGTTGACCACAGGGTCATTTTTCTGCACCCCCGAGGAGGTGCCCTTATCGATCACGACCGTCGAGTACCAAAGGTTCGGCGACTTGAAGACCACGGTCGCGGTCACCGGCCGGTAGTTGTTCAGGCTGAGCTGGTCCAGATGGTCGAGTGCCAGCAGTTCGTGATAGCCGTGCTGATCGGCCCGCTCGGCGATCACTTCCTTGAGCAGTTTGTCCTTCTGCTTGCGCACTTCCGCGAGCTGGCTTTTCGCGTGCAGCGTGTCGCCGAACCAGCCGAACAGGTCGCGCACGGGCTTCAGCGCCTTGTTCGCGCCCTCCTGGATCGGCGAGACGACCGTCAGGAAGCCGCGCTGGACCGAGTGCAGGCCACCGTCGGAGGACTCGCCGAAGTAGGCGGTCAGCAGTATCAGGGAGAGCACGACGAGCAGCGCAAGCACCGCACGTCGACGCCGGACCGTCTTGTCGTACACGAATCAGGGCCTTCCGCAGCGTTCATGAGAAAGAGTAACCGCGACCGCCGGATCAGGGCGCCGGCTTCAGCGGCGGCGGCGATTGTTGTTGTTGTTACGTGAGCGGCGGTTGGAACGGTGGATCGCCTCGAACTCCTCCAATGATCGTCCCGAGCCGACCGCCACGCAGGTCAGCGGCGACTCCGCCAGGTGCGCGGGCATCTGAGTCTCGTCGCGCAGGCGCTCATCCAGGCGCTGCAGCAGCGCGCCGCCGCCGGCGAGCATGATGCCGCGATCCATGATGTCGGAGGCGAGCTCCGGGGGAGTGCGGTCGAGCGTCTCCTTGACCGCTTCGATGATCTGGTTCAGCGGCTCTTCCAGCGCCTGGCGAATCTCCTCGCTCGTCAAGACGACAGTCTTCGGCAGACCGGAGACCATGTCGCGGCCGCGGATCTCCGCCTGCAGCTCCTCCTCCATCGGACAGGCCGAGCCGATCTCGAGCTTCAGCTCCTCCGCGGTCTGCTGGCCGATCATCAGCTTGTACTCCTTCTTGGCGTAGTTGATGATCGCCTCGTCCATCTCGTCGCCGCCGACGCGGATCGACTGCGAGACGACGATCCCGCCGAGCGAGATCACCGCGACCTCGGAGGTGCCGCCGCCGATATCGACGACCATCGAGCCCGTCGGCTCTCCCACCGGCAGGCCGGCCCCGATCGCGGCCGCCATCGGCTCCTCGATCAGGTACGCGGTGCGGGCGCCCGCTGACAGACACGCCTCCTCGACGGCACGCTTCTCCACGCCGGTCACCCCGGAGGGCACGCACACGACCACGCGCGGGTGCGCCCAGCGGTTCTGGTGGACCTTCTGGATGAAATGCCTGAGCATCTCCTCAGTCACGTCGAAGTCGGCGATCACACCGTCCTTCAGGGGCCGGATCGCCTGGATCGTGCCCGGCGTGCGGCCGAGCATGCGCTTGGCCTCAATCCCGACCGCGTGGACTTCGCCGGTGCGGGAGTCGATCGCCACAACGCTCGGCTCAGACAGCACGATCCCGCGCCCGCGCACGTACACGAGCGTGTTCGCCGTGCCAAGATCGACCGCCATGTCGCGGCCGCCGAATCCGGTCAGATAACTGAAGATGCCCATATTTTGAGAAGGGACACGCTTGGATTCGGTGGCGCTTGGCCGTCTGGCGCCACGCCCCGCCGGGCGGCGCGCATCCGGGCCGTACCCGCTGGGCAGTGTAGCGAACGCCGTCGGAGCGCCGATAGGGTTGCCAGCTTATTTGCAGGCGAAAAGAAGCTCTGGGCAGATATCGAGCAAAGCTGCCAGCGGCAGGCCGACGACGTTCTCGTAGTCGCCCTCCACCTCCTTGACCAGCGCCGCGCCTGCCCCCTGGATCGCGTAGCCGCCCGCGCGTCCGCGCCACTCGCCCCGGGCCAGGTACCAGTCGAGCATCCCCTCCCCCAGCTCGCGGAAGGTGACCGTCGTGCGCACGACGGTCGTGCGCACGGGCGCATCGCCGCCCAATAGGGCCAGGCCGCTGAGCACCTCGTGCGTGGCGCCGCTCAGCGCCCGCAGCGTCGCGCGCGCATCGCGCTCGTCGCGCGGCTTGCCGTAGATCGTCCCGTCCAGCACGACGAGGGTGTCGCAGCCCAGCACCAGCTCAGTCTCCGTACCGAGCTGCTGCGCCATGTGTGCCTTGCGCAGTGCATTCTCGAGCGCCACCTCTCCGGGGTCACCCTCACCCAGCTCCTGCACGTCGGCGGGACGCACCGTAAACGCAACCCCCAGACGCTCGAGGATCGCCCGGCGCTGCGGCGAGCGGGAGGCGAGAACCAGCGGGGGCGTATCTAGGACTCCGGAAAGAACAGCCCGGCCTCGCGCGCCGCCGACTCCGGAGAGTCCGAGCCATGGACCATGTTCTGGCCCATCTCCACCGCGAAGTCGCCGCGAATCGAGCCGGTGGCAGCCTCAAGCGGATCGGTCGCGCCGATTACCTGCCGCGCCGCCTTCACCGCGCCCTTGCCCTCGAGCACCATCGCAACGATCGGACCGGAGGTGATGAACTCCACAAGCTCTCCGAAAAATGGGCGCTCGGCGTGCTCGGCGTAGTGCTGCTCGGCCAGCTCTCTGGTCACCGTCAGGCTGCGCAGCGCGACGATCTGGAGCCCCTTGCGCTCGAAGCGGGCAAGGATCTCACCTGTCAGCCCACGGGCGAAGGCATCGGGCTTTACGAGGATCAGCGTGTGGTCCATTAGGAGTCCTTTTCGGATCGAGGTTGTGTCTTCAGGAAGTCGGGCGCGGACGACTGGCCCGTCCGGCGCTCCGGGATCGGGCCGCTGGCTTGGAGGCCGCGACTGGCTCGGCGGCACTCGCCTGCGCTCCATCCTCGCTCAGAGCCGAACCCCCACCATCAGTGGTGGTTGTGTCCTCGAGCCAGCTCTCCGGGCGCTGCGGAGCCGATCGCTCGCTCTCGATCACCATCGACTCGCTCTCGGCCGTGGCGCGTTTGCGCCGCGTGCCGCGCGTGGGCGCGGCGCCGGGAACCTCCGTCTCGCAGTACGGGCAGATCGTCCACGCCTGGTCGAGCGGACGCGAGCAGCTCGCGCAGCGCTCCTTCAGCTTGCGCAAACAGCTCGGGCAGCGGATGAAGTCGCGCTCGATCCGGTAGTCGCAGTGCGGGCACAGCCCGTGGTCGAGGTCGTGCAGACGTGCCTCTGCGGCCTGCATCTCCAGCTCGCGCTCGCGCACGTCCTCGAGATACTCGGGCGGGCGCAGGATCATGTAGACGATCGTGCCGACGAACGGGAACAGCGAGGCCGCCGTCGCGCAGCCGACGAGCATCGGATCGTAGATGCGCCGGCGAGCATCTGCGTAGGTCCAGTAGATCAACGCGAAGTAGAGGACGACAACGAACAGGATCAGCAGGTCGATCACAAGGTTCAGGCCGCTGCTTTCGATCCCGAAATAGGCAAGCGTCATCGCCAATCCCACCTGTTCGCCCACACGCATGAGCAGCGAGACAGAGCCTCGCTCTGCGGGATCGATCCTTGCGTGAACATCGGGTCCCCGAGTTTAGAGAAACAAGCGGCCGAATCCATAACCAGCAGCGAAGAACACGAGGATCACAAGCGCGACTCCCAGCGCGACCGCACCGATCATCTTCAGGACGGAGGGTCCCTCGTCGTTCATCTCAGCGCCCTCCAGCACGGCTTGTGCGTCGCTCGGAGGTTTCGGAGGAACCGTCCGCCGACGATCGGACATCGGCGCTGCACAGATGGCCCAACAGATCGCCGACGAGGTAGACCGAGCCGGTTGCGAGCACCGCCGCGTTCTCGCCCCGGGCGCGCGCCCAGCGCTGTGCCTCGGCGAGCGCTCGCCACGGCTGCGGCTCACAAACCACTGCATCAAAGCCAAGCTGGCGCGCCAGCGACTGCAGCGCCGCGGGCGAGAGGGCACGGCTGCTCGGGGGGGCGGTGAACCAGGCGCGCTCGCACACACCGAGCAGCATCCGGAGCATGCTCGCGGCGTCCTTGTCCTCGAGCACGCCTAGCACCAGCGCCACGGGACGAGCGCCGAGCAGCTCTCCCAAGGACTCGACGAGCGCACGCACCGCGTCGGGATTGTGCGCACCATCGAGCACCGTCAGCGGGTCCTCCCCCACCACCTGCAAGCGCCCTTGCACCGCGGTGGCCGCTGCCGCATCGCGCACCGCCGGCTCACGTGGCTCGACTCCGGCCTCACGCAGGTACGTTTCCGCGGCCGTGCGAGCGAGCGCGAAATTACGCCGCTGAAACGAGCCGCTCGCGGCCATCTGGATCTCGCCCGCCGCGCCATCGGCCGGAACGATCCGCGCGTTCTGCTCCCCCGCCACCCGTTCAGCCACCACAAGCGCCTCGGGCGCCAGATCCCCCCCGATCACGAGCGTCGTGCCTCCGCGCAGCACCGCGAGCTTCTCCTCGGCGATGTCCTTGACTGTCGGTCCCAGCCAGCGGGTGTGCTCCAGGCCGACGTTCGTCAGTACGGTCACGCGCGAGTCGATCACGCTCGTCGCGTCATAGCGGCCGCCGAGCCCGGCCTCGACCACAGCCACCTCGACTCCCTGCTCGGCCATCGCCCACAGCGCCGCGGCGGTCAACAGCTCGAACTGGGTCACGTGGTCGTCGCCCGCGAGGGTGTGGTTGACGTGCTCGGCAGCCCACGCCGCGCGGGCGATCGCGGCTGCGAACGCATCGCCATCCAGGTCGCGCTCGCCGACCTGAACACGCTCGGTGTAGGAGATCAAATGGGGAGAGGTGTAGGTACCGGTGCGCAGCCCGTGGCGCTCCAGGATCGCCGCGATCATGCGCGTGGTCGAGGACTTCCCGTTCGTCCCGACGACGTGGATGCTCGCAAAGCGCCGCTCCGGCGAGTGAAGCGCGGTCATCATGCGCCGTATCCGGTCGAGGCCGAAGCGCATGCCGAACAGCTCCAGTGAGCGCAGGTGACGCTCGGCGTCCTCGCTGCCCCAGGCCTTCGTCGGATAGCTGCTCTGTGGAGGTTTCATGCCATGGACCGACGCGCGCGCCCGGGGCGGCCTACGCGTCGGAGTGCTTGCGCAGGTAGTCGATGAATACGGGCCGGAGCGCCTCTCCGAGCGCACCGTCGCCGCTGTGAACCGCGTCGGAGATCAAGCCTTTGGAGGACTCGATGTCATAGTCGGCCTCTCCCACGTCGCCGCTGGCGGTCTCGGCCGCCGGGATCATCTCGAGCAGCGACCACAGGAATTTCACGTCCAGGTGCTTCTCGGCTCGATGCACCGCACGATCGTGAAGCTCGTGCGTCGATAGCTGGTCGAGATCATCCGTCATATGAGCGCGATACTACCGGTGCTCGCTACGCCGACTCCTCGCGCAGCTCGTCCACGTCGTCCTCTCCCAGCGGCGCGGCTTCGGTCACGAGCGTCGGTGTCAACCCCTTCTCGACGGTCTCCTTCGTCACGACGCACTTCTTCACGTCGCGGCGCGAAGGTAGCTCAAACTGGACCTCCAACAGGATTTCCTCGATGATCGAGCGCAGTCCGCGCGCGCCCGTTTCGCGCTGGAGACCCTTCTCGGCGACCGCCGTCAAAGAGTCCTCTGAGAACACGAGCTCGATCCCGTCGAAGGAGAAGAAGCGCTGGAACTGCTTGACGAGCGCGTTGCGTGGCTCGGTCAGGATCGAGACGAGGTCCTCACGCGTGAGCTGATGTACGGCGGAGACGACCGGCAGGCGGCCGATGAACTCGGGGATCAGCCCGTACTCGATCAAATCCTCGGGTAGGCAGTGCTCGAACACTTCGCCGGTGTCGCGCTCGGCCTTCGCCTCGATCTGAGCCGCAAAGCCGACGCCTTTGTGCCCGATGCGGTGCTCGATCACCTTGTCGAGGTTGGCGAACGCACCGCCGCAGATGAACAAGACGTTGGTCGTGTCGATCGTCAGGAACTCCTGGTGGGGATGCTTGCGCCCACCCTGCGGCGGGACCGAGGCCTGCGTGCCCTCGAGGATCTTCAGCAGCGCCTGCTGTACACCCTCCCCAGAGACGTCGCGTGTGATCGACGGGTTGTCGGCCTTGCGCGCGATCTTGTCGACCTCGTCGATGTAGATGATCCCCGTCTCGGCCTTCTTCACGTCGTAGTCAGCTGCCTGGATCAGCTTCAGCAGGATGTTCTCGACGTCCTCGCCGACATACCCCGCCTCGGTCAGCGCCGTGGCGTCGGCGATCGCGAACGGTACGTTCAGGATCCGCGCGAGCGTCTGCGCGAGCAGCGTCTTGCCACACCCGGTCGGCCCGAGCAGCAGGATGTTCGACTTCTGCAGCTCTATGTCTGTGTCGCCGGACATCATCATCTGCACGCGCTTGTAATGGTTGTAGACCGCGACCGACAGCGTGCGCTTGGAAGGGTCCTGCCCGACGACGTACTCGTCGAGCACGTCGTAGATCTCACGCGGCTTGGGCAGGTGCTCCAGATCGAACGCGGGCGGGGCGGCAAGCTCCTCGTCGATGATCTCGTTACAGAGGTCGATGCACTCGTCGCAGATGTACACGCCGGGCCCGGCGATCAGCTTCTTGACCTGCCGCTGGGACTTGCCGCAGAAGCTGCACAACAGCTGCTCGTTTGAATCTGTCGGTCTGGCCATTTCCTTTTCTCCCCGCCGTGGCGTTCATGCCCTCCGCGCGTACTCGAAGCTAATGCTCTGAAATAACGCGATCGATGATTCCGTACTCCTTCGCCTCCTCGGAGCTCATGAAGTAGTCACGCTCCGTGTCTTTCCTGACGTCTTTCAAATCCTTCTTCGTATGCTTCGCGATGATCTCGTCCAGCCGTTCACGGACATCGATGATCTCCTTCGCATGGATCTCGATGTCGGTGGCCTGACCCTGGAAGCTCGATGAGACCTGGTGGATCAAGATCTTCGCGTTCGGCAGCGCCATCCGCTTGCCCGCCGCACCGCCAGCCAGCAAAAGCGCCCCCATCGACATCGCGATCCCCACGCAGATCGTCTGCACGTCGGGCTTGACGAACTGCATCGTGTCGTAGATCGCCAGTCCCGCATACACCGACCCGCCAGGCGAGTTGATGTAGATCGAGATGTCCTTGTCTGGGTCCTCCGACTCCAGATGCAGCAGCTGGGCGACGATCAGGTTGGCGATCTGGTCGTCCACGGGCGTGCCGAGGAAGATGATCCGCTCGTTCAGCAGCCGGCTGTAGATGTCGAACGCGCGCTCGCCTCGCGAGGTCTGCTCAACCACCATTGGGACAAGTGGGCTCATGGTCCTCGCTCTGTTTCGCTTACCTTGCTCGATTCCTTCTGCAAACCCTAGCGGCCCGGCCCCGCTGATCCGGACCTGGCCGGCGGATCTCTGATCGGTCGGCAGCCACGATCTGGCCTCAACGGTCCGGCGTCCAAAGACCCGCTGGCTCCGCGGCGGCCTCGCCGCCCTCTCCCGCCGCCCCCTGCTCGGGAGTCCACAGTTGCTCGCGCGCCGCGGCCTGCTCCATAGAGATCGGCGTCGCGCGCTCGGCGAGGAACTCGATGGCCGCTCTCGCGGCGAGATCCTCGCGCACCTCCTCGAGCCGTCCGGCGCTCTTCAGGTCCGCCAGCAACTTCTCCGGCTCAACGCCCTCGCGCTCGGCCACCGGCCCCATCGCCTCCAGCAGATCCTCCTCGGATGGCACGATCCCCTCCGCGGCAACGATCGCCGTGAGGACCGCCTCGCGGCGCAGCGCCTGATCGGCGTCGGGCAGCATATCGGCGAGGATCTCCGCTTCCTCGCGGGCGGCGATCTGCAGATAGGCCTCGCGCGAGATCCCTCGGTGCGACAGCGAATGCAACATCCGCTCCCACATCTCTTTCGCGCGCGCCTGCGTCAGCTCCGCGGTGATCGGTACCGTGGCCTTGGCCACCGCGGCGTCTAAAGCGGCCTCGCGGAACTCGCCCTCAATCTTCTGCTCGTCGGCCTCGAGCAACCGGCCGCGAATGTCCGCGCGCAGCTCCTGCACGTCGTCGAAGCCCGCATCGATCGCGAAGTCCTCGTCCACCTCCGGCAGCCGCTTCTCCTTGACCTCCTTGACGGTGATCTCAAACGAAGCGTCCCGGCCGGCAAGGCGCTCGGCGCCGTAGTCCGCGGGGAACTTCAGCTCGATCGTGCGCGTCTCCCCGGCGGCGGATCCGAGTAGGCCCTCCTCGAAGCCGGGGATCAGATTGCCGCCACCGAGCTCAACAAGCTGGTCGCGACCCTCGCCACCCTCGAATGGCTCGGCCGGGTGGGCGGGCCCTAATCCTGAAGGGTCTTCCGGGGGCAGGTAACCGACGTAGTCGACGACGACATAGTCGCCGTCTCCAGCCTCTCGCTCGACCGTGTCCGACCGGGCCAGGCGCTCGCGCATCGCTTCGACCTCCTGCTCGATCAGCTCGTCCGCGGCCGTCGCCTGGCGGCGCGCTACCTCCAGGCCCTCATATTCGCCGAGCTCGGCCTTCGGCAGCACACCGATCTCGATCGAGAACTCGAGCGCCTGCCCCTGCGGCGGCAGGTCCCCCAGATCGACCTTCGGATCGCCCACGGGAACGATCCCGGCGGTCACGATCGCGTCCGAGTACCAGCTCGCGAGCGAGTCCCTGACCGCTTCGTCCAGCACGGCCTCGCGGCCAACGCGCTGCAGCACCAGCGGCGCCGGCACCTTGCCCTTGCGAAAGCCCGGCAGTTTCAGCTGGCGCCCGAGCTGGCGCGCGCGCTGCTCCACGCGACCCTCGACCTCGTCCGGCGCCACCTCCACCTGCACGCGCACGCGCGAGTCCGGAAGCTCGGTGACGGTGGTCTTTACGCTCCTCTTCACGGCCGCGGGCACGCCCGTCACGATACCGTGCCGCTTCGTGACGGCCCACCCACGCTCCTCCTCAGCCCCCAAGCGCCTGGAGACCTGGCTGTGGACCGGCCCGGCCGGGCACTTCGCCGGTGGCGCCCTCGACTTCGCCCAGGCGCTCGCGCGTTATTTACTCGCGCGAGCGCGCGGCCGGACGATTCGCTAAGCGGTCAATGCGACCGGGCGGGCGAAGGACAGCGCCACGCCGCGGGGCGTGACGAGCACCGGGCAGGTGGCGATCTCAATCAGGTGCACAGCCGAGGAGCTGATCGAGACGCGGCCGGACGTGGCGTCCTTGCGAGAGTCGATCACCAGCAGGTCCGTCTGCTCGTTGGCGACCGGCACGACCTCCGCGCCGAGCGCCCCGGCCAGGGCCTGCGCCGTCGCCTGCGCGCTGCCGTCGCCGCCGGCCTCGCCGACCGCCACGATCCGCTGCACATCTGACTTCCCGCCATCGGAATCGGCCAGTCCCGCCGGAGCAATCGCGACCGCGACCGGACCACCCTCGAGCAGCTGCTGGGCGGAGTTGCCGATCGTGACGTGGCCCCGAGCGGTGTGGGAGTCCGAGCAGAACACGACCACCTGAGCGCCGATCTGCTCGGCCAGCGTGCTCAGGCCCTGCGGAGTCGAGCGGTCGGTCACGGCGTGGCTCGAGGCGAAGGTGCCGTCGAACAAACCAGCGCCGCGGTCGAGCACTTCCTGGGCCTCCGCGTCGCTCACGGCCTCGTTGGTGTGGCGAACGTAGCCGAGGGACACCTCGGCGCCGGCGCGGGCGAGCAGCGAGCCATACGCGATCGCGTCGGCCTCGTTGGCGGTTCCGTCGTAGGAAACGATGATCTTGGTCATGGTGTTCTCCTTGTATTTCTTAGATCTTGCGAAGTTCTTTCGTTTCATCCTGGCAGCATCCTGCCATCAGAACCAATGATTGTTGTAATTGCTACCATAAGTTCTACTTATGCTTAATGTCGCCCGGCTGAAGGTCCTCGACGAGGTTGCCCGGCGCGGCTCGTTCTCCGCCGCGGCCGACGCGCTCGACTACACGCAGTCCGCGATCTCCCAGCAGATCGCCGCGCTGGAGCAGGAAGCCGGCATGACGCTGCTCGAGCGCCACCCGCGCGGGGTCAGCCTGACTGCGGCGGGGCAGACGCTGGTGGGCCACGCCGAGGGGATTCTGGCGCGGCTGGAGTCTGCCGAGGCGGCGCTCGGAGCGATTGCCGGCCTGCGCGGGGGCAGGCTGCGGATGGCCTCGTTCCCGACCGCCGGAGCGACGCTGATGCCGCTGGCGATCGCCACTTTCCGCGCGCGCCACCCCGACATCGAGCTGACGCTGGCCGAGGGCGAGCCCGAGCAGATCGCGCCGCGGCTGCGCGCCGGGGAACTCGACCTCGCGCTGCTGTTCGAGTTCGGCGATTCTGCCGGCACGGACGAGCTCACGCGCGTGGAGCTGCTCGAGGATCCGCTGTACTTGGCTTTGCCCAGCGAGCACAAGCTGGCCACGAAACGTAAGCTCCGCCTAGAGGACCTGCGCGGGGAAGCCTGGGTACAGACCTCGAGCTCGAGCCCCTGCGCGCGACAGGTCGTGCGCAGCTGCCACGCCGCCGGGTTCGAGCCGAACGTAGCGTTCGAAAGCGACGACTACCAGACCGTCCAGGGCCTCGTCGCGGCGGGGGTCGGCGTCGCGCTGATCCCCGAGCTGGCTCTGAATCCAGTCGTGCGCGAGGACATCGCAATCCGCGCCCTCTCCCCCCGCCCGCCGGTACGCCAAGTGGTCGCGGCAACGCCCGCGGGGGCCAGGCTGCTGCCGGCGGCGCCGGCGATGCTGGCCGAGCTCGAAGATGCGGCCGCGCGGTACGAGGCGCTTACCTCGCCCCGCGCGGCCTGAGCATCATCGGTCCAATCGGTCAGTGCGCCGGGTTCGCCAGATACGCCTGGTTGACGAGCCGACCGAGCACTTCGTAGCCGAGCGGCGAGGGGTGGATGTCGCCGTCGTCGGAGCTGCCGCCGGGGTCGACGGGGTTGCACATTTCGGTGTACCTGCAGATCGACTCCTGCTCCCGCGCCGGCTGCTTGCCTCGATTGAACACCGGGAACGGGTTCGCGAACGTGACGTTCGGGAAGTGCGGCAGGATGTCCGCTTCGATCGCCGCGTTCAGGCCCTCCTGCAGCGCGTCGCTGCCGGGGAGCACGAGCGCGTCCGGGTTGTAGAAGCCGAGCAGCACGATCGGTCCCGTGTAGTGGCCCCCGCCTGGCGCAGTCGAGTCGAGCACGCCGAGGATGTCGCCGATGTTCGCGAGGATGTGCGGGGCGGTGACCTTTTCCGAGCTTTCCTTGATGCAGGCAGCCCCCGCGGCCGCCGGCGAGGCGCCGTACTTGCTCTTGCCCGTCTTGGTGAATTCTTCGGTGACTTCGTCTTCGCACTGCTTGATCGCGGCGAGCTCGTCGTTGGAGCCGATGTTCAGCGTGATCGCGTCGACCGGGTGCGCGGGGTGACCTTCTTTGAGGATGCTGAGCGCGTCTTGCAGCTGGGAGATCGACTGGCCGCCGACGCTCAGCGAGTTGTGCAGCGGCAGGCCGTCGACGTTGTTGTACGCGCACGGGTGGTAATCGCCGAGCCCCTGCGGGTCGTGGCCGGCCGGTTCGGTCGAGGCCTTCCCGCCGAGCGCGGGGTTTTCGCCGATCAGCCCGTTCGAGGTCTCGCCCGGGCAGGCGTCGTTGACGAGCGTCAGGCCCCGCCCTGCCTCCCATGGCCTTGAGAGGTCTTCGGCGAAGTCGTTGGTGAAGCCTTCTTCGAAGTACGCCGGCGCGTCATTCGGCTCGTTTTCGTCGAACACCTGCTCGCTGTAGCCGAAGCTGATCGAGTCCCCGAGCGCCAGATAGGTGCTGACCGGATGCGCGCTCCTGGCGCCGGCGGCCGGCGCGAGTGCCAGCGCGCCGAACGCGACCAGCAACGATATCAGCGCGGGCCCAAGCGATCGATTACCCAGATGGAATCCCCTGCGTGCGAGAGCGATCATCGTGTCTGCACCTCCTGCGCGCCTGACCTGGCGGCGTAGATCCGCAATTAGCCCCGTCCAGCGGACGGGCTCGCTCGAAGCTACTCTTCGGATTGTTCGATGTCAAATGGGGTTCATTAGGCCGGTGGCGACCGGCGTCCGGCGCGCGTGTCATTTTTGCTGGCCCCTTTGTTGACCCAAACAGCCGGCCCGAAAGGCGATGATTGTTGTGCTGCTACTGCTCGGAATCCTGATCGGCTTGATTCTCGGCGCGGCCGGCGCGGCCGCCGTGCTCAAACCCAACCGTGAGCGGATGCGCGACGCAATGCAGTCGATCTCGGCTGACGTGCTCGCCCAGACCGGCGAGTCGCTGGCGCAGCGGCTGGCCGACCAACGGGGCGCCGAGGAGCAGCGCTCCCGTGGCGAGATGGCGACACGGACCGCGGAGATCAAAGCACTGGTGGAGCCGGTCCAGGAGAAGCTCGGCAAGGTCGAGAGCGAGCTCTCCCGCCTGGAGCGCGAGCGGCGGGATGGGCAGGTCCAGCTCGCGGAGATGGTCCGCACGCTGACCCAGGGGACGGACACGCTGCGCAAGGAGACGGGCAATCTCGTCTCCGCGCTGAAGCGGCCCTCGACACGTGGCTCGTGGGGAGAGATCCAACTGCGCAACGTGGTCGAGATGGCGGGAATGATCTCCCACTGCGACTTCGTCGAGCAATCGACCGTGCAGTCGCCCGACGGTCAGATGCGACCCGACATGCTCGTGCGCCTGCCAGGCGGGAAGCTCGTCGTGGTCGACTCGAAGGTCCCGCTCGATGCATACCTGTCGGCGCTGGAGGCGAGCACAGACGCTGAGCGCGAAGGGCACATCGCCCGCCATGCCAAGCAGACGCGCGAACACATCTCCAAACTCGCTTCGAAGGGTTATCAGCGACAGTTCGACTCGACACCCGAGTTCGTCGTTATGTTCGTGCCCTCCGACGGCATCTACCAGGCGGCGCTCGGGCACGACCCGGCGCTGATCGAGTACGGCGTCCAGCAGCAGGTGCTGATGGCAACCCCCACAACCCTGATCGGCCTGCTGTGGGCGGTCCATTACGGATGGCAGCAGGAGCTGATCGCCGAGTCCGCGCGCGAGATTGCCGAGTCCGCGCGCGAGCTGCACCGCCGGCTCGGGCGCTTCGTCGAGCCGTTGGCCAGGATCGGCAAGCAGCTCGACTCCGCCGTCAGCTCCTACAATAAAGCGGTCGGCTCCTTCGAACGAGGCGTGATCCCGCAGGTGCGGCGGATCGAGGCGGCCGGTGCGAGCTCCGAGCGCGAGGTCACACCCCCGGCGATCGTAGAGACCGGCGCCCGCCCGATCATCGCGCAGCTGGAGTCCGAGCCGGCCCAGACACCGGAGACGACGGCGCCCCCGTTCGAGTCAGATCTCCTGTCGCCGACGCCGGAGCTTCGCGCCTCCGCGAGGATCCCCGCCGGCGCGCCAGCACAACGATGATCAATGTAAGCGCCACGGGCACCGTGGCCGGCAGCTCATCGACGAAGAAGAACAGCAGGTCGAAAGCCACCGCCAGCAATGCCGCGAGCACCGCACCACGCGTCTGCCACGAGCGCCCCAGGGCAACCGCGAGCAGCGCACCAAGCAGGGCCGCGACGAACAGGTCGCCGTAGCCGATCACCGCCGTGCCGAACACGGCGCTCTGCAACTGCGGCAGGCCGGCCGCCGGGCGTGCGGCGTTCAGCGCGTTGTTCGGTCGCTGCAAGAGGTCGGAGACGACGAGCGTCGTGTCCGCCACCGCCATCGCCACGATCCCCGCGGCCAGCCAGCGGGGGGGCGTCACCGCCGCGAGCAGCACGCCGAGCGAGACACAGCTGAGCGCCGACAGCACAAGCGCCGCCGCCTCCCCCGCAAGGCCGCCGTGATCCGCCCAGGCCAAAGCGAACAGCGGCGCCACCAGCAATGCCCGTGCCGGGCGCGACGGGTGGGCGTTCCAGGCAAGCCAGCCGAGCGCGAGTGCCGCCAGTAACGGCACCGCGACCAGCGCCAGGTAGGTGAGACCCTGCGCGCTCGCCCGTTCCGCTCCGCGCGCGACGAACACAAAGCCGATCACCGAAAGCGGCGGGATCACCGCCCAGCGACGGCCGCGCAACCGTCTGAGCGCTCCTAGGCCACCCGAGCCCGGGACAGCCACCAAGGCGCCCTGAATGAGCGAGAGCGCGCCGATCGAGATCCAGAACGGGAGCATCGCCAGTCAACATAGGATCTTTGAATGGCTGAGGAGGACCAAACGCGATACAGCCGTCGGCGCGCCGTCGCCGGCCTGGTGCTGCTGGCGATCCTCGCCTTGCTGATCACCGCGATCGGCTCGCACGGCAGTGCCCATCACGATCACGCCACGTCAGACCCCAGCTCACATCATGCGCCGCCTGGGCACCTGACTGCAGCCGAACAGAAAGCGCGAACCCACCAGGCAGAAGAAAAGGCAATCGACTCGGTGCTCGCCTATACGCCCGCGGTGACAAGCGGCGGGGGCAAGGGTCACGAGCTCGCGCTCACCTTCGACGATGGTCCCGGGCCCTACACCCAGCAGCTCGTGGGCGTGCTCAACAAGTACCACGTGCATGCCACGTTCTTCGCGATTGGCGAGGAGGAGCGCTACTTCTCCGCCGGCAGCTCGCTGGAGCTGCGCTCAGGAGACGCGATCGGCGACCACACCGAGACGCACCCGATGATGGCGACCCTCTCAGCGCATGACCAACGCGAAGAGCTCGTCGAACAGATCGCTCGCATCGAACTGCTCGGCGGGCCGCGGCCCCGTCTGTTCCGACCTCCCTACGGCTCGTTCGATGCCACCACGCTTCACCTGCTGCATCAGCTGCACCTGCTGATGGTGTTGTGGTCGACCGACACCAGCGACTACACGCTGCCCGGTGTCCAGGCGATCGTGCAGAGCGCCCTCGCGGGCGCGCATCCTGGAGCGATCATCCTGATGCACGACGCCGGCGGCGATCGGTCGGAGACGATCGCGGCGCTACCGGCGATCATCCGAGGATTGCGCAAGCGCGGACTCGAACCGGTGACGATTCCGAGGCTGATGCTCGACGATCCGCCACCACATGGCCGGGCGCTGCCCACGAGCCTGGCGGGGGACTGAGCTCAGCGCCTCGGGCTCAAATGTCCGTTGGGCTCAATGCCCGAGTTGCACCGTCTTCACAACCAGCAACAGCACCGCCACCACGAGATAGCCGCGCAGCAGGAGCATCCCCGCCCTGCGTCCGGGCGACCACACCGGGCGCTCGAGCAGCGCGAGCGGCGGCATCGTCCACGTGTGGCGCTTGTCCTTCGGGATCTCAGCAACCGCGTCAATCCCCGCCTGAGCGGGCGAGCGACGGCTCACATACAGGGTGTAGATCCCGCCCGCGGCCAGCGTCGCCAGCAGCACGATCGTCAGCTCAACGAACAGCTGCGTGACGTTGATCTTCGGGAACATCGTGCTCGCCATCAGGATCAACGACAGCTCCACGAGCGCTCCCACGATCAGCGCGGCGACGGCGTTCAGCCAGGGCGTATTCACCCATGGTCCCAACACCTCGCGGTCGTTGCAGAGTAGCAACAGGAACACCGTCGCGCTCGGCAGCAGCACCCCGGCCAGCGCCTGCACCGAGGTGGTGATCAGCCCCAGCGGCGCGCCGGGGATCAGAACGATGCCGGCCGCGGCCATCACCATCAGGGTGAAGCTCGCGTAGAACAGCTTTGCGTCCAGCGGTCCGCGGTTCAGCGAGTGCTTGGCGCCGAACACGTCGCCGAAGGCGTATGAGGTCGCCAGCGTCACCGCCGCCGCGCCGATCAGCGAGGCGTTCAGCAGCACGATCGCGAAGATCGTGCCCGCGGCCGAGCCCAGCTGCTGGCCCAGCTGCGTAGCGACCGTGCCCGCATTGACGAACTGGCCGAAGTCCGAAGTGCCACCAAACGCGAACGCGGTGACGCAGATCAATGCGCCGGCGCCGATCACGACGACGAACGCACCGATCACGGTGTCAGCGCGCTCGTAGTTGATCCAGCGCGGCGTGATCCGCTTGTCGATGATGTTCGACTGCTGGAAGAACAACTGCCACGGCGCCACGGTCGTCCCCACGATCGCGATGATCAGCAGCACCGCCGTCGAGCTCGCGCCGCCGTGAATGTCCGGAACGAGCGTGTGGTGCACCACGTCGCCGAGGCGAGGGTGCGCCAGGACGAGCAGTGGGATCACCAGGAAGTTGGCCACCACGAACACGTACATGAAGCGCTCCCAGCTGCGGAAGCTCCCCGTCGAGGTGATCGCCACCAGCAGCACCGCCGCGATCGGCACGGCCAGGTACTTGCTCACGCCGAAGTACCCGAGCGCGAGGCTCACACCGATGAACTCCGTGACGATCGTGAGGAAGTTCAGCAGAAACAGATCACCGACCGAGAAGGCGCCCCAGAACTTGCCGAAGCGCTCGAAGATCAGCCGCGCGTGCCCGACGCCGGTGACGGCGCCCAGGCGGATCACCATCTCCTGGTTGACGATCAGCACCGGGATCAGCAGCAACAGCACCCACAGCAGGCTCGTGCCGTAGTTCTGGCCGGCCTGGGCGTAGGTGGAGACACCGCCGGCGTCGTTGTCGCCGACCATCACGATCAGGCCGGGGCCCATAATCGCGAGCAGCGCCAGCGCCCGCGAGCGCCATCCGTGGCGCTCGCCGCTGTCGTGCATCTTGATCGTGCCGAGCGCACCGCGGATGTCGCCGATGTGGGCCTCGTCCAGGACCGGAGGCACACCCTCGGGCCGCGGCGGAGCGTCGGTCAGCGTCGTCGGGTCATCCTCGGCCATCTCAGGTCACCTCCTCTGCTCATTCGGGCTACGTCTCAGGGCTACGCGTCAAATCTCGGCGCGCGCCGGTGCGGACGATCCCTGAGCTACGACTAGGCCAGGAGGGACGGGCCCGACGGGCGTGCGACCGACTGGGTACTTCGTGGCTGTTCTCGGTCCATGCCTGTCTACTTTCTAACGCCGCGTCTCGGACGCTCAGCCTACCAATCGCCGGTCGCGCACGGCCGGTCGCGCCGGCTCGCGCAAGGCAGCCACACGGAGGCGCGCACGATCAGTCGCGCACGAGCCCGAAGCGCCGTCGCCAGCCGCTCGGCAGCGTCAGCTCGAGCACATCGTCGACGGTCACGACCCCCACCACGCGCTCCTGCTCGTCGACGACCGCGAGCATCACGAGGTTGTAGTCGGTCATCGTGCGCGCGACCTCGGGCAGGTCGGCGTCGGTGTGCACCGACACCGGCTCGTGCTCGGCGAGGCTCGACAGTGGCGTTTGCTCAGCGGCGCGCAACACCGTGACCACCGCCACCGACCCCGACAGCTTGCCTTCGGCGTCGCTCAGCAGAATCGTGGTGAGCGTTTCCGGCGCGATCTCGCTCGATCGTACCCGCTCGAGCGCCCTCGCCGCTGTCTCACTCTCTGAGAGAGCGATGAACTCAGGGCTCATCAACCCCCCTGCAGTCGATGGGTTGTAGCCCAACAGCGCTTCGATCTGGAGCCGTTGCGCCGGCGGCAGCAGGGCGAGAATATGTCCCCGCCGCTCCTGCTCGATCTCGACGATCAAATCGGCGGCGTCATCGGCGGCCATCCGCGCGATCACCGCCGCCACCTGCGCGTCTGGCCGCTCGCGGATGAACTCCAGCTGGTGATGCTCGTCGAGCTCCTCGAAGACGTCCGCCTCCAGCTCGCGGTCCTGCCCCACAGCCTCGATCAACTCCTCGCCCTCGTCGTGCGAGGCTGCCTCCACCAAGTCGGCGATCTCCGCGGGATGCAGGTTGGCGAGCTTGCGGTGGGAGAAGCGCAGACGCGCGGTCGGGACGTGACCGACGAACGGCTCCAGGTCGGTCCAGTCGAGAAACGGCCGATCGGCCACCGTGCGCTTGAAGGGACGCGGCAGCAGACCTCGCAACTGCGCGCTGCTCGAGTGATCGACACCCACCACCCGCCACCAGCCGTCGATGCACTTGAGCTCGATCTCGTGAGCGGTGACGAGGCTCGGCGGATCGGCCTCGACGTTGACCAGCTTGCGTCCGAGCACATCCTGGCCCAGCAGCACCTCGCCGACGCGCCGCTCGAAGCGACCGAGGCTGAGCTTCTCCCCCGACAGCCGCACCGCTCCGGGCTCGAGCGTCGCGATCCGGTCGGTCGGCACGAACAGGTCGCGGCCGCCGATCCTCGCCTTCAGGCCGGTGACCGGCGGATAGCCGCCGTCGGCCAGCCGCACGATCAGATCCTCGACGCGGCCTAATCGCTCTCCCGCTCGATCGAGCAGCGGGCTGCGCAAGATCGTCGATAGGTGCAGCGTCGTCTCCGGCAAAGCACTCATAACGTTACGCCTCGACTCGGACCAGCAGCGCTGCCCCGATCGCGCCGCCGAGGTCGCCGAGCTTTGCCACGTGGACGTCCGGGGGACGGTCGTCGGCGAATAGGTGCGGCTGCATCGCCGAGGCGATCCGTTTTGCGTAGGGATCGCCGAGGCGCACGCCGAGCCCGCCGCCGATGATTACGGCAGGGACGTCGAGCAGGTTGACCGCCGAGGCGATGCCGGCGCCAAGCGCTCCGATCGCCCGCTCGATCAGTTCTGTCGCGAGCTTGTCCTCGTGCGCGAGCGCTCGCTCCCAGATGCCGCTCGTCAGGCGCGTGCGGTCGTGCTCCTTCATCAGCTTGAACAGGTCGGTGTGCCTGCCCTTCTCGTGGAGCTTGCGTGCCTGGATCTCCATCGCCGCGCGCCCGGCGTAGGCCTCGACACAGCCACGCCGCCCGCAGGTGCAGCGCGCGCCATTCATCTTCACCACCATGTGCCCGATCTCCCCGGCTCCCCCCTGACCGAGCCAGGGTTTGCCGTCGAGGATCAGCCCGGCGCCGACGCCCGTGCCCCAGAAGACACCGATCAGCGACTCGTAGGGCCGCCCGGCGCCCAGCTCGAGCTCGGCGTCGGTCGCGACCTGCACGTCGTTGCCGATCTTGACCGAGATGCCGCCCACCCCGAGCGCGCTTTTGAGCGCCTTGGCAAGACCGAACGTGCCTTCCCAGCCAGGCAGGTTGCGGGCGGTGCTCACGTTGCCGCCTTCGATCACGCCCGGCGATCCGACGCCGATCCCCTTCAGCGCCGCCGGCTCGAGCTTGGCGGCCTGGGCGGCTTCGCGCAGGGTCTCCGCCATCTCCTTCGCTACGTCTTTGGGGCCACCCACGGTGGGTGTCGGCCGGCGCGCCTGGCCGAGTACCTTGTTCTGCTCGTCGATGACGGCCGCCTGGATCTTCGTGCCGCCGAGGTCGATCCCGCCGTAGCTAGACATTCCGCCCGATCATCGCAGACGGTGGTGAGGGCACGCCAAAGAGATGGATGCCTTTCCGAGGCTTTCCACCCACAGCTGATGAGCACCGGGGAGGGATGTCGGAGGTTTTGGATAACTCCTAAAGATCCCCTGGAGTGGGCTTTAGGCAAATTTAGGCCCCCTTGCAGGGTTTCTTCGCCCTCTCTTACGGGTTCCACACACTATTCCTACAAGCCTCAACGACTCTTCTCATATCGACACCGCTTCCCGGGCGTGACGCTTCCCTGGACGTGACATCGACCTTGCAGAAAGGTCCCGCCGCCACCGCCCCCAAGAACACCGCCCGAGAGGCCACAGCAGACCATGACCGAACGCACCACCCGACCCTGGCTCAACTACCTGCTGGGCGTGGCTTGCGCCGGCGCGATCGTCGCCGCCTTCCTCGTCGTCGGCCCCGCATCTGGCAGCCAGGCGACCGTGACCCGCACTGCCACCGCGGCGCAGGGCGTCGTCCAATCCACGGTCTCGGGCAGCGGAACGCTTGCGCCCGCGACGAAAGTCAGCGTCAACTTCGCTACGAGCGGAACGCTCACTGGGCTTTTTGTGAGCGTCGGCGACCACGTCAAAGGTGGCGAGCTGCTGGCCGAAATCAGTCCGAGCAGCGCGGAGTCGAGCCTGCGCTCGGCGGAAATCGCCCTGACGTCCGACGAAGCCTCCTATCAGGACGCGGTCGAGGGACTCACCCCCGCGGAACAGCGCCAGGCTGAGATCAGTGCCGAACAGTCACGCGCGTCGGTCAAATCCGCGCAGCAGTCGCTCAAGCAGGACAAACAGACGGCAAAGTCAGAAGCAGCATCCGCCAGCGCGACCGTTGCGCAAACCGAAGTCTCGCTGAAGAGCACCGAACAGTCGGTCGCCGTCGAAGCGAAGAGTCAGCAGGACGCGCTCAACCAGGACATCGGCCAGCGCGGCACCGATGAAAAAGCGGTCGTCGAAGCCAGGGCTCAGCTCGAAGAAGCGAAGGCTCTACTCGCCGCCGAAAAGGCAAAGTCGCCTCCCAGCGAACAGAAGATCAGCTCGGCCGAATCGAAGGTCACATCGACCGAAGCCACGCTCCGCTCCGACGAAGCGAAGGTGACCCAGGACGGCTATACGATCCTGACGGGACAGAACGCTCAGGCCGCGCAGGTCATCAAGGGCCAGCAGTCGATCGACAGCGCTCGCAACACGGTGGCGAACGCGAAGAAGACCAAGACATCCACCAAGCTCCGCAGCGAACAGACGATCGCGCAGGCTCAGACCAGCCTCTCGAGCCAGGAACTGTCGCTGCAGTCGACGCTGGCCTCCAATGACGTCAAAGCGGCGCCGCCGAAAACGTCGACCGTGATAAGCGCCGAGAACAACGTCAAGAGCGCGCAGCTGACGGTCGAAAAAGCACGCCAGACACTCTCGGATACGAAGCTGTACGCACCAACCGAAGGCGTGGTCGCAACGATCAAGAACACGGTCGGCGAAAGCGTCTCGGGGACGGGCACAGAAGGGTCATCCACGTCCAGTAACAGCAGCTCGGGCGGGACCAGCGCCACCGGCAGCAGTGGCGCCAGTGGCGCCGGGGCCAGCGGAGCCAGCGCCACCGGGACCAGCGGAACCGGGACCAACGGCACCAGCGCAACGGGCAAAAGCGGCAGCGCCGCGAGCAACGGGACCGCCACCGGCGCCACCGGGACCAGCGGCAGCAGTGGGACCGGGAGCGGTGGTACCAGCGGCACCGGCAGTAGCGCCACCGGGAATACCGGCAGCGGCAACACCGGGACCAGCAGCACCGGCGGCAGCGGAACCGGGACCGGGACCGGCGGCACCGGCGGCAGCGAGAGCGGCCCTTCCGAAAGCGGCGGTGCGTCGAGCACCAGCGATAGCGGTGGTGGCAGCTATCACGACGTCGCTGACGCGAGCGGCAGCGGCGCCGGTGGGAGCGGCGCCAGCTCCGCCACCGGCAGCGCCAGCACGAGCAGCGAAAGCAGCTCGAGCTCCTCCAGCAGCTCATTCGTCGAACTGGTCGACGTGCACGGCTACCAGCTGGTGGTGCCGCTGAGCGAGTCTGAAATCTCAAGCGTGCATGTCGGGCAGATCGCCACCGTGACCGTCGAAGCGCTCGAAGGCCGCAAGTTCGCGGCTGAAGTGGTGAGCCTGCCGGTCCTCTCGACGACCAGCAGCGGGGTCGTGAGCTACGACGTGACCTTCCAGCTCAACCAGGTGGAAGCCGCGCTGAAGCCGGGCATGAGCGCGACCGCCGAAGTCGTCGTCAAGCAGGCCGAAGGCGTGAACGTCCCGACCAGCGCGATCTCCGCGGACTCGGTGACCGTCGAGCGCGGCGGCAAGCAGGTGCGCCAGCGCGTCGTTACGGGGCTCGCCGGGAACACCTCGACGATCGTCCTCAGCGGCCTGAAAGCTGGCGAAACGATCGTCCTGCCAGCGGCGAGCACCACCAACTCGAGCGCCAGCCTCACCTCCAAACTCGCCGGTCGCGCAGGCGCCGGTGGACTTGGCGGCGGGGGCGCAGGCGGAGGCTTCGCCGGTGGCGGTGGCGGTGGCGCCTTCTTCAGGGGCGGCGGCTGAGATGACCCGTTCTCTGCGCTCGCGCCTGCCGAAAGCGCGGAGCTCGCGCGTCCCGCGCAGCCAGCCGCTGGTGCAGCGCAGGGCGCCCGCGGCACAAACCGCCGCTACGCACGCGGCCCGTCGCCGGCGCGCGCCTGTGATCAGCGTGCACTCCGTCAGCAAGACCTACAGCCTCGGTGAGATCGCGGTGCACGCGCTGCGCGGGGTCACGCTCCAGATCGAGCGTGGCGACTTCGTCGCGATCATGGGCAGCTCGGGCAGCGGCAAGAGCACGCTGATGAACATCCTCGGCTGCCTCGACATTCCCTCCGGCGGACGCTACGAGATCGACGGCGTCGACGCGAGCGAGATGGACGAGGACGACCTCTCGGACCTGCGCAACCGCAAGATCGGCTTCGTCTTTCAGAGCTTCAACCTCGTACCGCGCACGAGCGCGCTGGTCAACGTCGAGCTGCCGCTCGCCTACGCCGGGCTGCGCGGGACCGAGCGCCGCCAGCGCGCCGAGGAAGCGCTGCGCTCGGTCGGGATGGGCCACCGCATGGGTCACGAGCCGGCGGAGCTCTCAGGCGGCCAGCAGCAGCGCGTCGCAGTGGCGCGCGCGATCGTCACCAACCCCTCGCTGATCCTCGCCGACGAGCCGACGGGCAACCTCGACTCGCACTCCACCGAGGAGGTCCTGCGGATCTTCGCGCGCCTCAACGAAGAAGGCCGGACCGTCGTCCTGATCACCCACGAGCCCGACGTGGCCGAACAGACCAAGCGCATCATTCGCCTGAGCGACGGCGAGGTGGTCGAGGACCAGCGCACGCTCGGCGTCCGCGACCCCCCGCCCTCCGCGCACGAGCTGAAGTCCGCCCATCCTTCCGAGGCAACCCGCCCGCCCGTCGCGGAGGCCCAACGATGATCGCCACCGAGATGCTGCGCATCGCCTGGAGCGGGATCACCGCGAACAAGCTCCGCTCGGGGTTGACGATCCTCGGCATGACGATCGGGGTTGCCTCGGTGATCGTGCTGATCGCGGTCGGCAACGGCTCCTCGAAGGCCGTCCAGTCGACGATCCAGAGCCTCGGCACCAACGTGCTCGTCGTGCAGGCCAGCGGCGGCGGCTTTCGCGGCGGCGCCCGCGCAAGCACCGCGGGCACCGTCTCGCTGACCAAGCAGGACGCCGAAGCATTGCAGAACCCCAGCCTCGCCCCGGACGTCAAGAGCGCCTCCCCCGTCGTCAACGCTACAAGCGTGAAACTCGTCTACAGCAACTCCAGCTTCGAACCGTCTTCGTTCGTGGGCACCACCCCCTCCTATCTGACCGCCCACGCCTACAAGATCGCCGAAGGCGCCTCGTTCACCTCCGAAGACGTGAGCAAGCACCGCCGCGTGGCGGTCATCGGCCAGGAAGTCGTGCAGGAACTGTTCGCCGGCTCCAGCGCGGTCGGCCAGAACATGAAAGTCAACGGCTCAAACTACGAAGTGGTCGGCGTCCTCGCCAAAAAGGGATCCAACGGCACTACCAACGAGGATGACGTCGTGATGGCTCCGATCACGACCGTGCAGGCCTCGCTCACCGGCGTCGGGCCGATCGACTCGATCACCGTCCAGGCCTCCTCCGAGTCCTCGCTCAACGCCGCCGAAGGCGAGGTCACCCAGATCATCGAGGAACGCCACAAAATCAAGAACATCTCCGAACCGGGCTTCAGTGTGCTCAACCAGGGCTCGCTGCTGGAAACGTCCAGCTCCACCTCGAGCGTGTTCACCACGCTGCTCGGCGAGGTCGCCGCGATCTCGCTGCTAGTCGGCGGGATCGGCGTGATGAACATCATGCTCGTGTCCGTCACCGAGCGCACGCGCGAGATCGGCATCCGCAAGGCGATCGGCGCCCGCCGCTCGGACATCCTCGCCCAGTTCCTGACCGAGGCGGTCCTCGTCTCCCTCTTCGGCGGCATCACCGGGGTGCTCGTCGGCGTGATCGGCAGCCAGTTCGAAATCGCCGGCGTGCACCCGGAAATCGCCACCTACTCGATCTTCCTCGCCTTCGGCGCGGCGGCGCTCTCGGGCCTGTTCTTCGGCACCTACCCCGCCGCTCGCGCCGCCCGCCTCAGACCGATCGAAGCGCTGCGCTTTGAGTAGCGACACACCCAACGAGGAGCCTGCCATGCCCGACCAAGAGACGATCGTTCAGGAGACCGCGGCCGAGGAGTGGGAGGAGCCGATCGAGGCGTTGCCGCGCCGCCCGCGACGACGCCTGCTCGGGAAGGGCGGGAATCCGCTCGCGCTCTCGCTGCTCGGCGTCCTGCTGCTCGCCTGCGGGTTCATCGGCGGCGCGCTCGTCGAGAAGGGCCAGACATCATCCAGCTCGTCGACCGCGGGCGGCGCGAGCGGCCTGACCTCGCGCTTCGCGGCGCTTCGCGGCGGCGCCTCCGGCGCAGGATCCAGCACGACGGGCGGCGCCGCCGCGAAATCGACCGGCGGATCCTCGGGCGCCGGCGCCGGCTTCACCCGGCCGACCGCCGGCACGGTCGCCTACCTGGCCGGCAGCACGCTCTACGTAACCAACTCCGAAGACAACACCGTCAAGGTGAAGACCTCAGCCGGCACAACCGTGACCAAGACTGTGACATCGACCGTCAAAGACATCCATCCCGGCGAAACCATCACCGTCACCGGCGCCACCGGCTCAAATGGGGCGGTCACCGCCGAATCGATCAGCGCCGGTTCATCCGGTGGCGGTCTCGCATCGCTGTTCGGGGGCGCGAGCGGTGGTGCGAGCAAAGGCAGCGGTGGCAGCAGCGGGGCTGCCAGTGGCAGCGGCACGTCGGCCCTGTTCGGCAGCGGCGGGTAGCGCTCGGCGCGCCCCGCCCCGATTAAGGCAGCGGTTAAGCCGGCCTGGTTACCTTGCCTTGTCGATTGCGCCCCAATTTTCAGCCAAACCCTCCCCTCATCCAGCCCAGCCCCACCCCAGACCAGATATCCGATCATCGAAAAAGGAGCTCCATGCCTCACACCCAAGTCAACAGACGCAAACCCGCGACGGTGGCAGTAGGCCTCGTGGCTCTGCTGCTCGTATCGCTGGGGCTGGCGGCCTGCGGCAGCTCGTCCTCGACCACGGCCACGACGAGCGCAAGCACGGGAACAACTGGCGCCAAAGGAGCCGGCCGCTTCACGGCGGTGCGCGAATGCCTGCAGAAGGAAGGCATCACGCTGCCGAAACGGACCTCCGGCCAGAAACGTCCTCCCGGTGGAGCCGGCGGCTTTCTCGGCGGTGGCGCAGGGACTGGCGGCGCAGCGGGGGCGCCACAGCTGCCCAAGGGCGTGACGCGCGCGCAGTATGAAGCCGCGCTGAAAAAGTGTGGCGGTGGCTCCTTCGCCGGTCGTGGCGGCGCGGCGCGCTTCGACAGCCCCACCTTCAAGGCGGCGCTCACGAAGTTCGCGACCTGCATGCGTCAGAACGGCGTGAACGTACCGGCCCCGAACACTTCGGGCAAAGGTCCCGTGTTCGACACGAAAGGCATCGACACGAGCAGCTCGCAGTTCAAAACGGCCGAGGCCAAGTGCCAGAGCGACCTGAGCGGCGCGTTCAAACGCGGAACCGGCGCCGGTGGATCTCCCAACGCCAATGGAGCACCCCCCGGAGCAGCTCCCCCCAGCAGTGGTGAAGCCCCCGGCGGCGCCGCCGGTCCCCCAGCTGGGTAACGGCTGGCTGAGAACCCGTGCGAGCTACCCGCCGGAGGAGGCGGGCTTGCTCAAACCCAGGCCGCGGTTGCTCGGCGCGGCCTGGGGATCGCGGATCGCGGCGGAGGTCGGCTTGGCGGCCACCTTCGGCGCCGGGATTGCGCCGATGCGCGCGAGCAGTTGGCTCCACTGCGTCAAGCTCAGGGTGGGGCTCGCCTGCAACGGTGAGGGCGCGGTCTTGCCCGCGGCCGAGTTGCGCGCCGCCTTCGCGGCCTTAGCTCCGCTCAGTCCAAGCCCCGCGGGCGGCGGCTGGAAGTCGATCTGGATCACGTTTGCATGCGCCCGCGTGGCAAACGTGTTCGCGGCGTCGGGGTACTTCATCAGGCTCGTGATCTGGTTGGGCGCGTATTCGCCCCGTAGCGTGAGCAGCGTCCGAATCGTGCCGTCGGTGATCGACCCGGCACCCTCGTGCCCGGCGATCGCGATGCCATTGACCTCAGAGATGTCAACCGCGCCACCGGTGTCGCTGTCGCTCCCTGCGCGGCGGCCGGCAACGGTGGACAGGACGGGTCCGCGGTGCAGCGCCTGCACCGTCGGCTTCAGGCCGCTGCGCGAGAGGAATGCGAGCACCGCCAGCACACGCCTGTCGATCGCCCCCGAGGCGACCTCATGACGGGCGCGGGCGTCGAGCGTGATGCCCGGATCGGAGAGCACCGCGAGCTCGAGCTGGCTCTTGGAGAGCAGGAACACATCGCTCGCGGTGGCCCCGAGCAGGTCGGCCTGTCCCCTGGCGCCCTGCGGATGCAGCGCCGCGTCGAGCTCTTTCCAGTTCGCGAGCACCGGCCGGGGATCGATCGAGCCGCTGTCGCCCGCGGGCTGAACCGCGAAGCGTAGGTGGCCGTCTTTCGCCGCGTGTGGCACGAGCACGTGACCGAGCACCGTGCCCTCGGCGACGAGCGATCCACGCCGCAGGGGCAACGCGTGTCTGGAGCCCTTGGCCGGCGTGGACGTGGTGACCCGCGCGGCGGCCGCGAGCGCGTCCGGATTGCCGGGATTGGCAAACAGCCGCACCTTGCCCGTGGCGGCCGGCACCGATTCGGCCGAGCCGGCCGGGACCGAATCCTGTGAGAGCGCGGTCTGGGCGTGCGAACGCTTCACCCGCAGCGTGAGGGGCGCCTCAGCGCCGCCGGCGCTCGCCGGCTGACCGGCGCCGGTGGCAGTCGCCGCGAGCTTGGCCGATGCGATCAGCGCCGCGGATGGCACCTTTCCCAGTCGGTAGCTCGGGGCGATGCTGCCCAGCCCCGCATACGTGAACACGTCGCCGTAAATGTCGCGCAGGATCACGTACTTGCCGAGCCTGTGGGATCTCCCGAGCCCGAGAACGCGACCGTCCTGC
>Ga0182024_10000285_pt1 | contig 128329 bp, 111 predicted proteins | sample P32metaG_FD_120480 | JGI IMG/M metagenome (GOLD analysis project Ga0182024, IMG submission 120480) | Permafrost microbial communities from Stordalen Mire, Sweden - P3-2 metaG (Illumina Assembly) | ecosystem: Environmental > Terrestrial > Soil > Wetlands > Permafrost | place: Sweden: Stordalen... | reverse complement strand
ATGCTGACCCAATCGCCGGCAGTCGTCATTGCGAGCAATCCGAAACGAGCCGATGGTTGCAATTGGTTGCAATTGGAAGCCATTTTTTGTGGTCAAGAACGGACTTAAGCCGCTTGTTTCCAAGAAGATAACTTTGAGTGTCGCCAGCCATGAAAAGGCTGGCGTCGGCGGTTCGATTCCGTCCCTGGCCACCAACCTTAACCTGTATAGTTTCATAGAGTTGCGAAGACTGTTCCGTGCCATTGGACTCATGCAAAAGTGCCTCCGTGTAAGCGTCCCGGCCGAGCAATTTACCGCCATCGAGATTCGGTGCCAGCGAAGTGGTTTCCGCGAATGGTCGCAGGCAGGTCAAAGGAGCAGTCCGCCTCACACCGCCCCAGGTGTCCCGCTGACTATTCAAAATCTCGTATAATGGCCGCGGGCCGGAACGTTTCGGACGTCTTCTCATTTGTGCCCAGCGCCTCATAAGGCCGGGCGGTTTTTGGCTTTCCCGATCCATTTGGAAGGGGGCGGCATGTTCGATCGAGACGAGAAGCTGTGTTCAGTAAGAGAGTTGACGTTAAGAGAATTGACGTTCACGCTGCTCATAGTCTGCCTTTTTGCGGGGGCGGCAACTGCCGCCGAAACGAGCGATTCGCGACTGATAGAGGCCGCCAGGAAGCAAGACCAGACAGCGGTTCGCACGCTCCTGTCGCAAAAGCCTGACGTCAATGCCCGGTCCAGCGACGGCTCCACGGCTCTGCTTTGGGCGGCCCATTGGAGTGATGTGGCTACAGCCGATCTGCTGCTCCGTGCTGGTGCGGAGGCGAACACTGCAAACGATTTCCGCACGACGCCGCTATCGGAAGCATGCATCAACGGAAATTCGGCGCTGGTCCGGTTACTCCTGAAATCGGGCGCCAATCCCAACACGGCCATCGCCACCGGCGAAACTCCGCTGATGACCTGCGCCAGGAGCGGCAGCGCGGACGCAGTTCCTATGCTGGTCGAGTACGGCGCGGTAGTTAACGCCAAGGAGCCAACCCAGAATCAGACGGCATTGATGTGGGCTGCGGCAGAACGTCACCCGGACGTGGTGAAGGCGCTCATCGAGGCGCATGCGGATCTCAAAGCCCATAGCAAGCAGGGATTCACCGCCATTCATTTTGCGGCCCGGGTGGGCGACCTGGAGAGCGTAAAGTTGTTGCTGGCCGCGGGAGTGGACGTCAACATCCTGACCGAGACCGAGAGCGGAACCAACCGCGTTACCAACCAACTGGGAATTGCCAAAACGATCGGGACCATCGGCTACACGCCCATGCTGGTGGCGGTTGTGCGCGGCCAGGTCGAGCTCGCGCTCTATCTACTGGATCATGGCGCCGACCCCAATATCCTCGCAGCGGGCTACACGCCCCTGCATTGGGCGTCCAGCCAGTGGGAAAGCTTCACCGCGAATCCAGTGTATGGTTTTGAAGACCCCATGTCCGGCATTCCCGATCGCCAGACCAAGTTGCGGCTGGTGAAGGCGCTGCTGGCCCGCGGCGCAAACGTGAACGCGCGCATGACGAAGCCGCAGCCGTCGTTCGCGGGCGGATACCTGGATGCCACTGGAGCGACACCTTTCCTGCTTGCCGCCTCGGCCAACGATTTGGAAATGATGCGCCTTCTGCTGGCCGCCGGCGCCGATCCCAAAATCCTCACCGCGACGAATGCGTCAGCCATCATGGCAGCGGCCGGTCTGAACCATTCCATCGGAGAGGACACGGTCACAGAGGCACAGGCGATGGAGACCGTGAAGTTTCTGCTGGATCTGGGCGTCGAACCTAAGGGTGAGACAACCTTCGGTGAGAACGCGTTGTTCGGCCCGGGGTATCGCGGGTGGAACAAGCTGCTGGCGCAATTGATCGATCTGGGCGTCAACGTGAATGCGGTCAGCAAGGCCGGCGTGACGCCCTATCTCGCGGCCAACGGTAGCGGCGACCGGCTCGGCGGCGTCCTTTATAACAAGGAAGGCGCGGACCTGCTGCTGAAGCATGGCGCCGATCCGAAGTTAGGGCACCCCTGCGAGGCCCAGAACAAATGTCGCGCGGAGCAGTGAGGCTCGAACATGAGACGCCATAACCGATACCTGATTCCGGCGGCCTTTTTCGCGATTTCCGCTACGGCATTCGGTTTTCAGGCTAAGCCCCCGGCCGCCACGCCCGCCCGGGAACTATTGACCAACTACTGCGTCTCCTGCCACAACCAGAAGGTGAAGACCGCCAATCTGATGCTGGATCGCACGGATGCCGAGCACGTCTCCAACGCGGCCGAGACATGGGAAAAAGTCATCGTGAAGCTGCGCAGCCGGTCGATGCCTCCTCCCGGAATTCGGCGCCCGGACAATGCCGAGTACGACAAGGTTGCCGCCTGGCTGGAATCGGAACTTGACCGCGCCGCCGCGGCTCACGTGAACCCAGGCCGGTCCGCCAGCCTGCATCGCCTCAATCGCGCCGAGTATGCCAACGCCGTGCGCGACCTGCTCGCCGTGGAAGTGGATCCCCAGGCGATACTGCCGCCCGATGAGCAAGCTTTCGGATTCGAGAACAATGCCGAGGCACTTTCGATGCAGCCCGCATTGTTGGATCGATACGTATCCGCAGCGGCGGCCATTGCGCGCCGGGCCGTGGGTGATTCCACCATCCCACCGGCATTCGTCCGCTACGGCGCCTTGAAGGGCAACGCCAACGACCAGACGTATCTTCGCCAGACGGACCGTTTGGGCGAAGACTTCCCCCTAGGATCGAAAGGCGGAGTCGCCGCACGCCACTACTTTCCCGTCGACGGCGACTATGTTCTCAAGATTCGTCTGCAGCGAGCTTGGGACAGCATCATCCGCGGCTTAAACGCGCCGACTCAATTCGAAATCCGCGTCGATGGAAAGCGCGTTGCTCAATTTACTCTTGGCGGAGAAAAATCACCCCCGAAAACCTTTGTATACGACGGTGACGAGGTGCTGCAGGCACGCGTATCGGTAAAGGCCGGCCTGCACCAGGTCATGGCGACGATGCTCAAAACCGACGATGGAGAGCCCGAGGGCGTGGGCCCAGATCGTCTTCCACTCTTCAGCCGCGCATCCGATAACGCCAACTCCACGATTGCCATTGCATCGTTGTTGATCGGCGGTCCGTATAACGCCCAAGTGCCGGTCGATTCGCCCAGCCGCCGGATGCTCTTCGTCTGCCGCCCGGCAGCCGCTGCCGACGAAGCCAGCTGCGCGACGAAAATCCTGTCACATCTGGCGATGCTCGCCTATCGCCGCTCCCTCACTCACGACGACATCGAGACGCTGCTCAGCTTCTACAAACGTGGACGCGCCGCCGGAACCTTCGACGATGGGATTCGCGCCGCACTCGAGCGGGTGCTGGTGAGCCCCGATTTTCTGTTCCGCATCGAGGCCGATCCCGCAGGCGCCGCTCCGGGTACCGCGTATCGTGTCTCAGATCTCGAATTGGCTTCGCGATTGTCGTTCTTTCTGTGGAGCAGTATCCCGGACGACGAACTGCTGTCCCTCGCAATCCGCGGAAGATTGCAGGACCCTGCGGTTCTGCAGCAGCAAGTCTCGCGCATGTTCGCCGATCCGCGCACGAGCACCTCGTTGGTCCAGAACTTCTTCTCAGACTGGCTGCAGACTCGCAATGTCTGGTTGCTCAATCCGGACGGTACCAAGTTTCCATGGTTCGATGACAATCTGCGTTCCGCGTTCGTCACCGAGACGGAGTTGTTTCTCGACGCTCAGCTGAAAGAGGACCACAGCGTCACCGACCTGTTGACGTCGAATGAGACCTTTCTCAACGAGCAGTTGGCGCACCATTATGGAATTCCGGGCGTCTATGGGAGCCACTTCCGGCGCGTGAAACTCACCGATGAGAACCGCTTTGGACTCCTGGGCAAGGCCAGCGTGCTCGCCGTCACGTCCTATACGACGCGTACCGCGCCGACCATCCGGGGCAAGTGGCTCTTGGAAAACATTCTTGACGCGCCTCCTCCGGCGCCTCCGCCCAATGTCCCTGCGCTCGAGTCGAGCAACAAAGACGGCAAGCCCCTGTCTGTCCGGCAAATGCTGGAGATGCATCGCGCCAATCCGGCCTGCGCCAGTTGCCACGCGCGCATGGATCCGCTGGGGTTGAGTCTGGAAAACTTCGATGCCATCGGGCAGTGGCGCACCACTGATGCGGGCCACGCGATCGACCCATCCGGCGTACTGCTGGACGGCACAAAGGTGGATGGGCCGCGGGAGTTGCGTCAGGCTTTGTTAGCCCAAAGAACGCAATTTGTCAAAGCCGTAACCGACAAACTGCTGACGTACGCTCTGGGCCGCGGCCTGGAGTATTACGATGCCCCCACAGTCCGCGCGATTGACCGCTCGGCGGCGGCCGATGACTACCGCTGGTCCACGCTAATCCTAGGGATTGTGAAGAGCGCGCCGTTCCAGATGAGGACCGCCGGCCAAGTGACCATGGCGAAGAATTGAGGAGGCTAGGACGATGTTCGTAACGAAAAAATCCATTTCGCGCCGCACAGTACTCCGGGGAGTCGGCACGGCGGTCGCACTGCCGCTGCTCGACGCCATGGTCCCGGCCTTCGCCCCGGCCGCTTCCACCAAGCCGGTCCGCCGGTTCGGCGTCGTCTATCATCCCAACGGCGTCATCTACGATCAATGGCTGCCGAAAGGCGTCGGCGCAGCATTCGAGCTCTCCCCTACCTTGAAGGGACTCGAACCATTCAAGGACAAATTGATCGTCGTCACGGGCCTGTTCTGCGATCCGGCGGAGGCCAACGGCGACGGTGGCGGCGACCACTCCCGCGCTTGCGGCTCCTACCTTACGGGCGTGCATGTAAAGAAGTCGGACACGAGTCTCGAAAATGCCGTTTCCATGGATCAGATCGCGGCCAAGGCATTCGCGCGCGAGACGCAGCTCTCCTCACTGCAAATGACCGCCGACGAAAACAGCCTCCTGGGTTCCTGCGATCTGGGCTACAGTTGCGCCTATAGCAGCACGATCTCCTGGCTCACGCCGACGTTGCCGCTAATGGCCGAAAACAATCCGCGCGTGCTTTTCGAGCGAATGTTCGGTTCCAGCGATAGCACCGACCCTCGCGTGCGCGCCCGAAGGCTCGACCAGGACCGGAGCCTTCTCGACTCCGTCACCGATCGCGTAAATCAACTGCAGCGCCAACTCGGGGCTGCCGACAATCGCAAGATGAACGACTATATTGCGTCGCTGAGAGACGTGGAGAGGCGCATTCAAAAGGCGGAAGAACAGAGTTCTCAAAAGTTGCCCGACGTGGCGCAGCCCGTCGGCATCCCGGAGAAGTTCGACGACCACGTCCGCTTGTTGTACGACTTGCAACTTCTGGCGTACCAATCCGACCTGACCCGCGTCACCACATTTATGTACGGCCGCGAGCAAACCGGCAGGCCCTATCCGCAGATTGGCGTACCCGAGCCGCACCATCCGCTCACACACCATCAGGGTAACCCGGAGAAGATGGACAAATGCACCAAAATTCAGCGGTATCATATCGCGCTGTTTGCCGAGTATCTGGAAAAGCTACGCAGAACACCGGATGGCGATGGATCGCTGCTGGACCATGTAATCCTCCTTTTCGGTTCGGGCATCAGTAACAGCGATCGGCACACGCACGGGCCGCTGCCAACGTTCCTCGTGGGCGGAGGCGCTGGCACGCTGACGGGCGGCCGTCACCTCGTCTATCCGGAACACACGCCGCTCACCAACCTTCAACTGACCTTGCTGAATAAGCTGGGAGTGCCTGCCGAAAAGCTCGGCGATAGCAATGGACAATTCCAGGAGCTGTCTGACCTTTCCTGAAGTCTCCACCGCGGGCCATAAGTCTTAGCAGCCTGCCGAAAAAGGCCAGCCCCCACTTGCTGCAGTTACCGAGCCGCGACCGTTAGGGAGCGGGGGCTGGGGTGTCTTTTGTCGCCAAAAACACTTCCTCAAATGCATGCAAATTTGTGAACTTTGTGTCGCTTCGGCCGTGAGCTCAAACCTCGAGGGCCAGTTCGACGTGCGGTTTCTAAAGGCTACGCCGGCCTACAGGCCCCGCCGGTACTGGTCGCAGAGCGTTTCCATTTCCCATGTAAAATGCATGCAATTGTGATATCCTTGCTGCCGGGGATTTGAGCCCAAGGATAGTCCCGGCCGTGAAGAACATCGATCTCAAGCTTCTCGCCATCATCAGCGAGCTTCACCATACCAGGAGCGTGTCTCAAACCGCGGAAAACCTGGCGGTCAGCCAGTCCGCCGTCAGTATGAGTCTGGCTAAACTGCGCAAGCACTTCAATGATCCGCTCTTCGTGAGGACTTCGATCGGGATGGAACCCACTCCTCACGCGGCCGAGTTGATTCAACTGCTGAAGAGGGCCGAGGACCTGCTGCAATTGGCGCTGGAACACCATGTGGTTTTTGACCCGGTCCACTCGAATCGCGCATTTCGTCTGCATTCCACAGACATCGCCCAGGTAACGCTCATACCGAAACTCATGCGGCACCTAAGGGAAGTGGCGCCTTCCGTGCGGGTTGATCTGGGGCGCATATCGGAGAGCACCCCCCGGTTTTTGGAGTCGGGGGCTGTGGATCTGGCCGTAGGATTCATTCTTCCCATGGGTGCCGGATTCTGCCACCAGAGCCTGTTCAAAGAGAAGTTTGTGTGCGCGGCGTGCCGGAACCATCCGAGAATCGGAGACACGCTGAGCCTCGAACAGTTTCAGAATGAGGTTCACATGGCAATCTCCACATCTGGTACTGGCCATGGAATAGTGGAAAGGACGCTGGAATCCAAAGGCATCAAGCGGGAGGTTGGGCTCACCGTGCCCAGTTTCCTGGGAATTGGTTCCATCTTAGCCTCGACGGACTATCTGGTGACTCTGCCGGGGCAGTTGGCGGAACAGTTGGCCGGTCTTGGAAATATCAAGGTTCTGAGGTTGCCCTTTCAGCTGCCGTCCTACGTGATTATGCAGCATTGGCACGAGCGATACACCCACGATCCGGCCGTCCGCTGGCTCAGAGGTGTGATGGTCGAACTGTTTTCCGATCAGAAGGCTTTAAGTCGCCGGGAGTTCGTGGTCGTCTCGTCCACCCGTCCATCCGAACCCAGCAATTCTTCGGACAAGACCAAGATGCTGATTAGTCAGCGTATGGCGCCTTAAGCCGTAAGCACCATCAATCCGCCTCATACACACTATCAATCCAGCTCCATTGACTACCTATAGTGGAGGCGTTAGCCTGCATCCAGTGCACTACTGCTCTCGTGGGAGATTTCTCGCATTTTCCTTTGCGGATTGACCCCCGCCAGCGTGTACTGCCGGTTGAATCCACCATCTAGGCTGCATGGGCATCCCGATCAAGACCACTACCGTGGGCAGTTACCCTGTCCTTTCATGGCTGGCCGGAAACACCTCGCGGCTGGTATTGCGCGATGCGCTCATGGTTGTGCTAAAAGCGCAGGAACTGGCCGGTCTCGACCTGGTGACCGATGGCGAGTTGCTCCGTTTCGATCCCAATAACCCCGAGGCCAACGGCATGGTGGACTACTTTGTCTCCCGGCTCGATGGTATCCGTAAGCATTCTTCGGTTGCGGACGCCGATCGGTTTCGTGCCGATCGCGCATCCGGTTACCACCTTCTGACTCCCGGGATCGTCACCGGTTCCATTGGCGACGGCACGCTAAACCTTCCCGGCGATTACGAAATGGCGCGCAGTCTCACCAAATCGCCGCTGAAGTTTACCTGTACCGGCCCCCATATGCTGGCTCGCATGCTCACCAATCAGTTCTATAAGGGCCTTGCGAGCATGGCGATGGACATCGCCAAAGTCCTGCGGCGCCAATTGGAGTTGATCGAAGCCGAGGTGATACAACTCGACGAAGCCACCATCGTAGGTTATCCCGAAGATGCACCCTGGGCGGCCGAGGCGATCAATCACGTTCTGGATGGCATCCAGAACGAGAAGGCCGTCCACATCTGTTTCGGAAACTACGGCGGGCAACCGATGCTTCGGGGCTTTTGGCGAAATCTGTTGCCGTTTTTGAATACTCTGCGTGCCGATCATCTGGTGCTGGAATTTGCGCGAAGAGGCTACCAGGAGCTGTCCGTTTTCCTTGATCTGGACCCGAAGATTGCTCTGGGCATCGGTGTAATCGACATCAAAGACAACCAGGTGGAGACTCCGGACGAGATCGCCTCGCGCATCGAACACATTTTGAAGGTGCTGGGACCAGATCGACTCCGATATATCCATCCGGATTGCGGTTTCTGGATGTTGCAGCGGAGCATCGTCGATCGCAAGATGCGGGTCCTCGTGGAAGGCCGCGATCTATTTGAGGGTCGTCTGTAGATGGCGGGTGGAATATGACAGCGCAAGACAAGGCAGCAGTTCGAGCTGTCGTCTTTGGCCATCTCGCCGGGATCGCGCTGGCGCCAACCGTGAAGGCTCTTGCGGATCGCGGTACGTTTGAGGTCTTATCGGGCCCCGGCTGGATCGAGACAGATGAAATTGTCGATCGCACGTGCGGGAACCGGGGATACTTGCAAGTGGCACTCCGCCTCCTCGCCTCTTACGGCTGGCTTCGTCGTCGAACCGACGAACAGGGGCGCTTACTAGCCTGTTCGGTATCGCCTGAGGGCAGCACCGCTCTGGCCGTGGCTCCGGCTTTGTACGCTCAGGTAGTTCCGTTCATTCAGTTTGCCATGTTCTTGCAGGATTTCCTGTTTGGCCAATCGGAAGGTTCCGTCGCGGCCCCGTTCGAGGCTCTGGTTGCACAGGCCAGGAACCGATGGGGTATTGAGTCGGATCGAGAGCCCGCCGGCCAGGTGCAAGAACGAATTCGCACCCATTTGGATGGTCTTTTGATTGGCCCGGCAATGGTCGCACTGGCGCGCGGTGAAATATTCGCGCGCCTTGCCGGTGAGCCAGTCCGATTACAGGACCTGCCTGGCGACACACGATGTTTGTCCCTGATCTTCGATCTCCTGGCGATACCGGGCTGGGTGGAGCGAAAAGGCGACCATGTGCGCCTAACCGCGAAAGGATCCTATGCCTCCCAGATCGCTCCTTCGTACGGGGTAACTGTATCTTACCTGCCGACCTTCGCCGGAGTTGGCACACTGTTGTTCGGCAATGCCCGCATTCCGCGGATAGATGAAAGTGGTGTTGAGCTGCATGTCGACCGCGCCATGAACGTATGGGGAAGTGGGGGAGCGCATAAGACCTACTTTCAAAAAGTCGAAGAGATTATAGTGGAGATCTTCAATCGCCCGCTGGAACAGCAACCCCGTGGCATATGCGACATGGGGTGCGGCGACGGCGCCCTGCTGGAACACCTCTACGCTGTGATTAAGGAGCGAACCGCCCGCGGGACGATCATCGAGAAGCATCCTGTCGTCCTGGTAGGAGCCGACTTCAGCAAAGTGGCTCGGCGCGTCACTACCCAGACACTGCGGAACGCGGGGATCAAGACGTTCCATGTGATTCACGGTGATATAAACCGGCCGGCGCAGCTTGCGGGCGCTCTGGAGGAATTGGGTCACGACATCCACGATTTCCTGCATGTGCGTTCCTTCCTCGATCACAACCGTCCGTACTTGCCTCCGGCGGATTACGTCAGCGGAAGCCGGAAGGCACGATCGACAGGTGTTTTTGCGCATTTAGGCGAAGAGATCCCCGCCGACGAACTGGAGGAGAATCTCGTCCGTCACCTGCGCCGCTGGGCTCCGTTTGTCGGCCGATTCGGACTGCTATTGCTAGAACTACACACGCTGCCGCCGGAAACAACAGCGGCGAATCTCACTCGAACTCCGGCGGTAGCATATGACGCGACTCACGGTTTCTCCGACCAGTTTCTAGTGGAACTCCCGGTCTTTCTGGAGTGTGCTCGAGAGGCGGGTATGGTAGCAGATGCACGGTTCCAAGCAAAGTTTCCACCCTCCGAGCTGGCGACGGTCAGTGTAAATTTCTTTACTGTCCCACGGCTGTAAGCGTCGGACACCGGGCGGCCATTTTCGATTCCGATACCGCACCGGCGGCAAAGACCGCCGGGCGTTACGTAGCGCTGGCGATCTTGTCGCCGGCATTGTGGGGCAGCGCCATGCGCTGCCCACGCAAAACTCCTTTGTGCAGGTTGGCGCGAGAGGGATGATGGAAATTGGATGCCGCGCAAAGTCACTCTCACGTTCGACAATGGACCAACCCCGGAGGTAACTCCTTATGTACTGGATTCTCTCGCGAAGAACGATGCCAAGGCTACGTTCTTTGTGATCGGCCGCAAGGCGGCATCGCCCGAAGGTATTCCTCTGGTTCAGCGCGCCCGCAAAGAAGGCCACTACATCGGCAATCATACATTCACGCACACGACGCCGCTGGGGGAACTCGGTCGAGCTGCCGCCTTGCGCGAGTTCGAGCAAACCGAGAAGGCTTTAAGTTGGCTCGATCAGCCCAGGCGTCTGTTTCGCCCCTACGCGCGCGCGGGAACTTTGGGACGCCACCTATTGCATCCGGCCGTTATGGAAAGGCTGCTTACCGGAGGCTATTGGTGTGTGCTGTGGAACTCGGTGCCAGGAGACTGGCGCGATCCGGAAGGATGGGTCGAGCGCGCCATCGCAGATAGCCGGTCGCGACCATGGAGCCTCGTGGTGCTTCACGATCTGCCCAGCGGCGCCATGATGCACCTGGATCGTTTCCTTCGCGCTCTTAAGGACGATGGCGTGGAGCTGACGCAAGAGTACCCACCGGAATGCGTTCCCATCGCGGATGGCAAGATCATGCAGCCGCTGGATCAGTTTGTCGCCGATGAGCTTCCGTGATTGGCGGACTTCAGTTAGCCGAGGATCGCTGGCCCCAGAGCTTCTTGGACGCGAGAGCCGCCCCCTCCGCCAGAGACTTGAGCTTCAGCCAGGTTACCGACGGATGCACCGGGCCAAATCCGGCAAAAGTCCCGAATCCGCAATCGGTGCCGGCGATGACTCGTTCTCGCCCCACATTCTTCGCGTAACGGACGATCCTCTGCGCTATCAGCTCGGGATGCTCGACAAAGTTGCAACTGGAGTCGAGTACTCCGGGGACCAGGATCTTATCGGCAGGAAGTTTCTGGGTCTCCCAGACCTCCCACTCGTGCTCGTGCCGGGGATTAGCGCCCTCGATCAGCAGCGCCATTGGCTTCGCCTGGAACAGCAGGGGCAGCACCTTGGTGAGCGGAATGTCGTGCGTGTGGGGTCCCTCGTAGTTGCCCCAGCAGATGTGCAGCCGGGTCCGATCCGCCGGGACGTTTGCCAAGGCGTGGTTCAGCGCCTCCACCTGGATGGCCGCGGTTCGCAAGAACTCATCGTCGCTGAGATCGCGGAACCGGCTGTGCCGTCCCATCGCGAGATCGGGACAATCCACCTGCAGCAGTAGACCGGATTGTACGATGGTCTCGTACTCTTCGCGCATCGCGTCTGCCAGCGCCTCCATATAAGCGCGGTGCGATGGGTAATACTCATTCGGCTGGAACACGGCGATGGTCCCGGGCGAAACCGCGTTCATGAAACCTTCCGTCGTATTGCTCTTCGCCAGCGCATCCTTCATCCGCGCAATATCCTGGCGCAGCGGTTCGCGGTTCTTAACTTCGATCGGACCCTTACACACTGGCCGCAGGTATTTGGCCGAGGCGCCTTGCGAAACCAGCTTGTCCCGATAATCGGGCAGCTCATCGATATCCTGCGGGGTTGGCCGCGGCGAATCGCCTTCAAATCCCGTGAGCCGGTGCCTAATATAGGTGGCGTAGCTGATCTTGCTGGTCTCGCCGTCGCTCACGATATCGATACCGGCGTCCCGCTGTAACCGGATTACCTCCTCAACGCCGCGCCGCATAGCGGTGTCGAAAGTCTGGGCTTCGTATTTTTCGCCGCGATCTTGCGCAAACAGCAGATCGGTAACTTCCTGTGAACGCGGCAGGCTGCCCACGTGGGTGGTCAGAATCCGTTCGGTGCTGGTTTTCATAGACAGTCAGGCGCCCATCGGCTTACTTGCCCTTCTTGGCGCCCTCACCTTCCGTATAATGCTGCAGGTCTTGTTCGCCCTCAACGCAGGCATATTCCAACTGCTCGTAATTCGCCTCCAGGTTGCGGCCCAGATCGAAGGCTATTTTCCACGGCTGGGTGTACACCTTCGGGTCTTCCAGCGTGGCTTCATATCGGATCGTATTGGCATCCACCATGGTGTAATGCTCGATCACGTGGAGCGCGTCGCTGTGGAAGTTGCCGGACATATCGAACCACGTTTTCTCATTCTGATTGGTGACGTCTACCACCAGCGTGTCGCCTTCCCAATGCCCGCGCGAATCGCCTTCAAACATGCGAACAGCGTCGGCAGGGTGCGGGCGCCCGTTCAGCGCAATGATGCGATAGGAGTGGAAGGCTTCGTACAGCAGCAGCACGTTTCCCGGCGGCTGCAGAATCTGAAATCCGAAAGGAGTGTACATTTGGCGCGGCACTCCGGAGAGCCAGCAATGCGCCTGCGGATCGTCGAACATGTGGTGCGCCACGATATCCTTCTTCTTTTCGAGCGCCCACGGCTGATAGGGGATCTTGCCGTTGGGCGGATCGACCACCACGCCCGGACCGGCTGGAACGCCGAACTCGGCTCGTGGGTGCGCCTCCAGGTCGAACGCGGTGAAGAAAACGCGCGTCTCCCAATAGCCCTGGATGTTGGGCTTGCCATCGGGCAGCCTGGTGAAAGGCCCGGCTTTTTCTGTGGTTCGCCCCCGGCCGCGGCCTTGCCCAATTGCAGAGGGCGCCAACGCGAGAGCAGCGGCAGTCAACGCCAGCGCCACGAATCGGTGGAGAGCAGTTTGCATCGGAGTCCTCCTACAAGTGTTCCAAACCTTACTTCTTCGCGCCGCCACTTTCCTCCCGGTACACATGACACTCGTATTCATAAAGCTGCGCGTTCGGGCCGGTGTGGCGGTGAAGTGGAAGGCTGATGGTGAAGGGCTTCGTCAGCACTTTCGGATCGTCGATGGTGGCTTGATATTGCAATGTATCCGGCCCGGTGCGCGTGTAACGCTCCACCACGTGCATCGCTGCGCTGTGCAAGTCACCGGAGGAATCCAGCCACGTGTCGCCATTGTTATCGGCTACATCGACCACCAGAGTTTCGCCCTCCCAATGTCCTCGCGAGTCTCCCATCCAAAATTCGATGTCATCCGGATGGGGAGACTTGTTCATATGGATGGTGCGGGAGGCGTGAACATATTCGTAAGTGATCGCGACGAATTCCGGTGTCTGGAAAATCTCAAACGGGAAGGGCATGTAAGTGATGCGCGGCACCCCCGGCAGAAAGCAGCGATTGACCGGGTCGGCCGTCGCCCGCTTCGTGAAATTCGCCTCTTGCCTGGTCCTCGCCTCCGGCTGGTATGGGATCTTGCCGTCGGCAGGATCCGTAATCACGGACTCACCGGCGCGGATACCGAGCGCAGCGCTATGTGCTTCCAGATCGGCGTTGGCGGTGCCGTAAGCTTCCCAAATGCCCTGCAAGTCCGGTTTGCCATCGGGCGTCCGGGGAGCGCGATAAGGCCTTTGCTGAGCGGAAAGCGACAGAGCCAGAAAACAAAACGCCAGTAGCGCTCGAGCCGCAGTCATTTTTTCGACTCGGCAGGAGCCCCATCCGTTGAAGATCCGGCAAACATCTTCCGCCCGTTGGCCAAAGTCACGGAGCGGGCGGTCATCGTCGCACTGCCGTCCTTCGACGAGAATCCATCGATGGTCACTTCTTCGCCCTCTTTGAGGCTGTCGCGCCGCCAACCCTGCCGGTACAGTATATTGGGAGGCGCGGTCTCACAAGACCAGTTGGTAACTTTGCCATCGGCGTCGGTGACGTCGATGTGAACCCACGAGTGCGGGTTAACCCAATCCACCTTGGTGACCTTACCTTTCAAAGTCACCGGTTTGTTCGCGTCGTACTCGGCGGCAAACGAGTGGTGAGCCCAAACAGCCGGCGGTCCTAGAACCAGTCCGCCGGCGGCGATCAAAATCAACAAGCTCCTTCGCATATCCTGTATTCCCAAACTAGTTGTGTGAGGTCGCGATTTCCGGCACCCTGATGGGTTCCAGAGCCGCCATCATCTCGCTCGTCCTGTCGGCCCACCAGGGCGGCAATTGCAACTTGGTGCCGAGTTCGCTCCACGCTTCGTCCTTCTCAAAACCTCCGGGCACGTTGCAGCAGCTCTCTACTAAAATGCCACCCGGGCAGCGGCAATACATGGAGTGGAAATAGAACCGGTCCTTTATCTCGGAGGCATCCGTATAGCCCAGTTCTTCGTAGATGGCCTTTTGCCGGGTAAGCGCATCGTCATCCGCGCCCCATAGTGCGATGTGATGCACGGTGCCGGCTCCGAACGTCCAGCTTCCGGCCGGACGGTTGGGCTCATGCAGAAGAGTAACGGTCTTATTCGCCCCACCCGTGCCGGTTTCAAAGCGATGGTAGTTGCCGTCCAGACCGGTTTTGCGGAAGCCCAGTGCCTCGGTGAAGAACCGCTCCGTCTCCGCAACCTCCCGCACGGAAAGCACCGCGCCATGAAATCCTCGAACGGATTCGCCCGCGCCGATATCAGGCGTCGTCCAGCCTTTCCTCTGATCCTCTCCATCCTCGATGACCTCGAAGTCCAGCCCAGCCGGATGAGAGAAACGGATAAAGGATTGGCCGAACCGTTCCGCGGCCGGTTGCTGTTCGATCTTGTGCCGCTTGAAATGGTCCTTCCAGAACGACAGGGTACCTTTGGCAATGGTGAACGCGGTGGCATGCACCTGGCCCGATCCGCGGCGGCCTTGCAAACGGGCGTAGGGAAAGGTAGTCATCACCGAACCCGGCTCAATGCTCGCGTTCGAGTAATAGAGATGGTAGATCGGAATCTTGCCGTCCATCAGAACGGTCTGTTTGGCCATCCGCATTCCCACGGTTTGCGTGAAAAAATTGACGTCTTCCTGAGCACCGCCCGCGCACGCGGTAATGTGGTGGTACCCGGTCAGTGGATAATCCATTTGGTCCTCTCGTGAACTGCCCGCCCTACGTTCAAATGCATGCAGTTCTGCCTGCCGCAGGAATTATATTATTCCGCGGTGAAGGCTGTCAATGTGCCGCCATAAGCCGGTAATATCAATGTGTAGAAAAGATTGACAGTGAACCAGCAGCTTGGTTGCGGCAGAGCCCTGACCCGCTTCCAGTGTATCGAATGCATGCATATCGAGGGGCGGCAGGCGCCGGCGCGGTTATAAGTGAACCAGCTTCGCGCCCGCCAGACCGCGAAGCTGTTCGCGGTTCTTGAGCGCATCTTCCAGATTCCGCCGCGCCACCTGCGCGTGTTCCCGCGTCAAAACCTCGGCGCGCATCCCTTCCCGCCGGCCAATTGCTTCCACTATGCCGCAGTGCTGATCCGCGGAGATCACGAACAATTCATGCAATTGTGGCGAAATAAACTGGCGGTTCAGGAAGGCGCTCGGCGAAGCGAACGGAAGCGAGCATGCCTGCTCGATGGCGCGCCGTAGCATCCGGCTGCGAGAGAGATCGAGCAGAGCACTGTGGAACTTCGCGTTGAGCTCGATGTAACGGCTGAATGTCTCAATCGTCAGCTTACGGCGCCGCACCAGCGCTACAATTTCCCGGCTGGTGTCTTGCATTAGCTCCAACTCGCTGAGGTCTTGTAGACGTTCCGTGGCGAGACGGGCCGCGGCTCCCTCCAGCAAACCGCGAAGCTCAATGGCATCGTAGATGTCTTCGGTGGAGAAGCTCTGTACCACGAAGCCTCGCGTGGGCCGGATCTGGAGAAAGCCTTCATGGGCCAGCCGTTCCAGGGCAAGATGCAGCGGTATGCGCGAGACTTTCAACTGTGCGGCCAGCGGGACTTCGCGTATCCGCTCGCCCGGCCGAAAGCGGCCCTGCACCAGCAATTCTCGCAGTGCCAACGTGGCGCGCGCCGTTTGCGAGGAAGAGGGGGACTCTTTCCGCCGGGGCATCTGCTCAATCTTCATTTTGGGAGTTTTCTGCATTCTGGACGCAAACCCATCACTCTATCACAGGCGAGAAATGCATGCATTCAAGGGTCTTGCGCTGCAGGTTCATCCCTTTCGGGTCCGTTTCGGCACGAACGCCAGAAACCTGCGGGGATTGTCTACCATGATCTGGTGCAGCACCTGGTCACTCGCGCCGGCTGCTTTTACTTTCGGCAAGAACACGGTTAGTGTCTTCGCATATCCGCTGGAAGCATCCGCAGAGAACATCAGATGATCGGCAAAACCTGCTTCGATCAGCGCCATCACCATCGGAACTTGCTGCGCATCGTTATTTCCACCTTGCCGGTCGAAACCCACGAACGCTCCGCGTCTGCAGATCGTTTTCTGCACATACACGTTCGGGTCAACCAGATTCCCCAGGTGTCCGATGACCACTCGCCCCGGTGGAACCCCGGCATCCTCCAGGATGTCGAGCTGTTCGAGCGCCGATTTTCCGGGGATCCAGTGTGCGTAAAGATCGGAAGGTTGGTTGCCACGTGCGCCCTGCCAACCGCGCGGAAGACCTTGCGTTCCTCCGCGGTGATCTCGTCCCACGAACCGATCTCCCCGAACACGCCGAGGGTGTCGCCGTCAGCCTGCTTGATGAGCGCCTTAAGAATCTGTTCTTCGCTCATGGTCGAGATCTCTTTCGGATAAAACGGCTGCGAATAAAAGCCGCCGCCAGCGACGATCGGGACGCCCGATTTCATGGAGACCTGGCGAATAAAGTTGATGTCGCGTCCCATGTCCGGATGTCCGGCATCGACAATGCAGGCGACGCCTGCGCTTTTGACTTTGGCGACTTCTTCAGACATCAAGTCAACGTTGTGCATGATGTCCGGGCCCGCGGGCGGGCCGCCGCCACGCCCAGGGAGCGGTGGCAGACCATTCGCGACTCGAGCAGCAGCCGCGGCCGCCGTAAATCGCACGTTGAAATCCGCAGCCAACTGCATGTGCTCGTGGAAAAGCGTGGCGCCGCCTGCCAACTCCTCGGGCGCGTAGTCCTTGAGGACCGTTCGGATGATCGCGCCCTTCGCAAAACTTGGGTCCTGCGCGAATACGTTGCGTGCGAATGCGGCGGCAGCCGCGCCGACTCCCAACACCTCAAGCGCGCGTCGGCGGTTCATGGGATCTCCGGCTTCGCCTCTTTTGCTTCCACAGCCTTGCCTTCCACGCCTCCCAGCTTACGCATCAGCGCGACCGTGCTGTCGTGCGGAACGGGCAGCTGAAACAGTACGTTTTTGCCCATAGCGTAATCGAGCGGCGTCAACCCCTTCTTCGTGGATGCGTTGAGCTTGGCGCCCTGCTCCACCAGGTATTGAACGATGGTGTCGGCGCCTCTGTCTGCCGCGCCATCGAGAGCCGTCTCGCCCCGACCGTTTTCCTGGTTCACGTCCATCCCCAACGACACTGCGAATTTCAAGGCTTCGAGCGCCTCGCTTTCCGAACCCTTGGTGTTCTTGTCCCGATAACCGACACCCGCTGCGAACATGAGCGCCGTGTCGCCCTCTTTAGTGGTGAGTTTTGGATCGGCCCCTTTTGCGACCAGCGCGCGCATGGCCGCGGCATCGCCAGCTCGCGCCGCTCGCATCAATGGCGTCGTGCCCGCGCCTAATGTGGTGTCGCCAGCATCCATCCCGCTTCTGCCGGGCAGAGCCTTGACCAACTGCGTATTGGGGTTGGCACCGCGTTCCAGAAGAGCCTTGATCAAATCGATGCTCGGCATCGGATCGTCTTCCTTATGTGCCGGCATCGCGGAGTAATCCTGATTGCGCATGTCGATCGCCGCGTATACAGCCGCACGTCCGCGGGCATCGGCCAGGTTGGGATTCGCGCCGCGATCCAACAGGAATTTAGCGTAGGCGTAATGCTTATTGAGGATAGCGGTGACCAATCCGCTGGTGCCATCCGCATCGAGCAAGTCGATATCGACCCCTCCCGCGAGCATCGCCCGCGCAGTTTCGAGGTCTCCTTCCCGTGCCGCGAAATGGAACGCCGTGAGCCCGCCGCGCGCCATGGGGGATATTGAGGAGGCCGCGCTCAATTTGGGCATGTTGGTTTCACGGGAGACGGACTGCACTTTCCAATCCGCGCCGTGTTCCAGCAGGAGCTTCACTACCTCCGGGTGGCGTTCGGCCGCCGCCCACATAAGCGCTGTCTGGCCGCGATAGTTTTCCTTGGCGTTCACGTCCGCTCCACGGGCCAACAGAATTTTCACCGCGTCGATATTACCGGTGCGGGCCGCCGTCATGAGTACGGTCTCACCATCCGGTGTGGTCAAGGTTTTGGGGTCGGCGCCGGCCTGCAACAGCGCTTCGATGACGGCGGCGTTGCCCGCCGCGGCTGCTTCGGACAAGGGGGTCACACCGTAGCGATTGGCCAGCTTGGGATCGGCTCCCGACGCCAGCAAAAGTTTGACGCCATCCAGGTCGTTCCAATGCGCGGCCCACTGCAGCGCGGTGGTCCCATCCGCTTGCGCAGCATTCAAATCCACATGCTGAGCGGCCAGCGCGCGCACAGACTGCCAGTCGCGGTGCTCGGCCGCATCCGCTGCCGCACTGGGAGCGCCGTATGCGGAGCAGGCGAAACTCAGAGCTGCCAAAACAGAAATAGTTTTCACGCGCTACACCTCCGATAAGGGGCCGTTGCTATCGCCGATGTTGGGCTGTTCCACGCCGGCCTTATGCAAAATACTGAGCAGCAGGCTCGCCATCGGGGTTTCCTCGGGATACTTGAGATGGCGTCCGCCCTTCAACCGGCCCGCGGCGCCGCCCGCCAGCAGGATCGGCAGCGGCGAATGATTGTGAATATTGCTATTGCTCATACCGCTCCCGTACAGCATCAGGGTATGGTCAAGCAGCGTGCCGTCGCCATCCGGAGTGGATCGCAATCTCTCCAGCATGTGAGCCAGCAGGCTCACGTGATAAGTGTTGATCTTGGTGAGATTCTCCAAACGCGCCGGATTGTTTTGATGATGCGAGGCCGGATGGAACGCTTCGGAAATACCGAGCATGGGGAACGTACGGTAGCTGACCTCGCGCGCCATCATAAAGGTTGAGATCCGCGTGATGTCGGCTTGAAATGAGACGGCCATCAGATCGAACATCAACTTCGTGTGGGTTTCGTGATCGTCCGGAATGCCGCTCGGTGTGGACGGCACCGCAATCGCCGAAATGGCGCTCTGTTTTTCGGCCAGCACAATGCGGCGTTCAATTTCGCGAACAGTGTCCAGGTATTCGGCCACGCGGTTGCGATCGGGCGCCCCCAGGCCTCCTTGAAGCCGCCGGATTTGGCCGGTAACTCCATCGAGAATGCTACGTTCCTGCTCGATGCGCTCCAGGCGCTCTTCCGCCGTCGAGCCATCGCCAAACAGACGGTCGAACACCACCCGGGGGTTAATCTCCATGGGCATCGGCGTCGTCGGCGTGCGCCAGGAAATCGTGTTCATATAGGCGCAGCTGAATCCCACGTCGCAAGAACCTACCAGGCCGCTGTAATCCTCAATGGCCAGCTCGAGCGAGGGTAAGCGTGTCTCCTGGCCGATCTGCTGCGCCGCAATCTGGTCGATAGTGACGCCCGCGCGAATATCGGCGCCGTCGGTACGCTTAGGATGCACGCCGTTCAAGAAGACGGCAGGCGAGCGCGTATGGTCGCCGCCATTATCTCCAGGGCCGGCGGGCGCGGCGTTGTGATGCGCCAGATTGCTGACCACCACCACGTTATTGCGGAACGGTTCGAGCGGCTTGAGGGTCCGCGAAAGTTCAAAGCCGGCCCCTTCGGCCGCCGGCGTCCAGTTGCTCATCACCGCGCCGTGCGGCATGAAACACAGGCCCATCCGGAATTGGGGTTTGGCCGCCGTCTTCACCAGCGGCGTTTGCGCCGGGACCATGGAATCCAGAAAAGGAAGCGATAGAGTGACGCCAACGCCGCGGAGAAACGCGCGCCGCGGGATATGCTTCTTCGTGATTAGCCGCATCGATACCACCTCTTCAATTGCCCCGCCGCTCGGCGACAGCCGTGCCTTCCGCCGCAGGAGCCCGCTTGGTTCTCATCTGAAATGGTGGGCTGTTGACCACTCCGCTGACGATGGAAGAAAACCGAAATCCGTTGGCCGCGGCGTCGTGAACGATCTTTCTCACCGCCGGCATATCCTGATAGTCCAGCCCTCGGCCCAGAGCGTACGTCAGCAGCTTTTCCGTCATTACGCCGACAAACACTTCGGCCCGCGCCACCAGCATCTTCCGCAGAGCCACCGGCCCATCCACGCGTGTGCCTTCGAACAGCGTGCCCGCGGGGTCGATGGTTGCGCCGTCATCGTTCGTGCGCCAGCGGCCGATGGCATCGAAGTTTTCGAGCGAGAAACCGATCGGGTCCATCACTTTGTGACAGCCTGCGCAAACCGCGTTGCTGCGGTGGATTTCCATGCGCTCGCGCAAGGAGTGAGGTTCCTCGCCGTTGTCCTTCAACTCCGGAACATTGGGGGGCGGCGGCTGCGGCGGCACGCCCAGAAGATTCGTGAGAATCCATTTACCGCGCTGTACCGGCGACGTGCGAGCGGGATAAGAAGTGACCGTCAAAATGCTGGCCTGGCCCAGCAGACCACGCCGCGCTTCGTCATCCACATGGACGCGCCGGAATTGGCTGCCGTAGATGCCGGACATCCCGTAGTGACGCGCCAGCCGCTCATTGACGAACGTGTAATCCGCGGTCAATAGCTCCACCACGTTCCGATCCTCGCGCAGCACACTGCTAAAGAACAGCTCAGTCTCCTGCTTCATCGCCTGGCGTAGGTTATCGTCGAAATCCGGGTAGGCATCCAGATTCGGCGCGGCGTTCTTCAGATTGCGCAGGAACAGCCACTGCTCGGCAAAATTGGCGATCAGCGCATCCGACTTGGAGTCGGCCAGCATGCGCCTTACCTGCTGCTCCAGCACCGCGGGTTCGTGCAGCTTTTTCTGCGCGGCCAGGGTCAACAGCGGCTCATCGGGGATACTGCTCCACAGGAAGAACGCGAGCCGCGAGGCGAGCGCCAGGTCACTTACCGGATATCGGGCACCGGCGGGAAGCGCGCCCGGATCCTCCTCAAAGCGGAACAGGAATTCGGGGCTGGCTAGGATGAACTGTAGGGCGGACTCAATGCCCGCGTCGAAGTTTCCGTTTTCATTTCGCCGGCGCTGATAAAAGCTCAGCAGCGGCTCCAGATCCGTATCGACTACGGGCCGGCGGTAAGCGTGGCGCGCCAGGTTGGCGAGTATCTTCTTCGCGCACGCCAGTTCCTCCCCCTCTCTTTGCGGCCGGCACACAAAGATGCGCTTCCGCGATGGCGTCTCGCTCACGCCGGTGGGATGAAACGGGCCCTCAATCGTGAGCCGATCCACCGACGGATCGCCCGTAATGTCCAGGCCATCCACCGTCGTCCGTAGGAAGGGTTTCACCAGATCGTCTTTGATCGCATGGCTGCGCAGAACGGTATCTGCGGACACCGTGTGCGGTCCCGCCGTCACCGGCATGCGGACCGTGAGCTTCTGGTCGAGCGCGACGCCAAACACGCCAGGATTCTCACCCATCTTCACGAAATCGGGCCTGCCACCGATGGTCACCGAGGCGATTCGGACGCCATCCAGATTGATCTCGATTTCGTGCGGGTCTTCCATGCCGCGCATTAAATCGAAGGTATTGCGCCACATCCGGAGTTTGATCGTGTATTCGCCATCCAGCGGGAAGGTGTGCCGCACCACGATGCCGCCGCGTGTACCGAGCGGCAGCCCGTCGATATGCTGATCCTGGGAGAGATCCGGCCGCACCCGATAGGTCACCGTGTTTGGCGCAATCCGGTTATCCCCGATGGCCTCGCGGCTGATGTTCCACGACGCCGACAAATAACGCTCCATCAGCGAAGGCGAAACCCTCAGCACGTCGGCGATGTTGTCGAATCCGCTGCTCTCGTCGTCGGGAGGTAACAGCGCGGTAGCGTCCACATTCAGAGAAATCAGGTCGCGGATGGCGTTGGCATACTCCGCGCGATTGAGCCGGTGCATGGTGGCCGGTCCGGGGTTCGGGTTGGCCGCATAGGCCCGGTCGAGAGACCCTTCGATATAGGAAGCCAGACCGTCGAGCGCCGCCTTATCCGGTCGGGGCATTCCCTGCGGGGGCATCGCGCCCACGCGCAATTTGCGAATAACTTTTTCCCAGGTTTCGGCGTTATCCGGAATGTTGGCAACATCGAGACTTTGCAGCGATAGCCCGCCTGTATGCAACTGACTGCTATGGCAGGTAACACAATATTTATCGATAACGGCCTTGGGGGGTTGCTGCGCGGAGAGCGACACGGCGCCAAAAAGGATCAGGCTCGGTACCAAAACACCCAAAGGACGAAGAGACAGACATCTACGCGTAACCGCTATGTGCACTGATGTTGATTTTACATCTGTTCAGCAGATTCCTGCTGATGGGCACTATCACCGGCCTTGATAGCAGCCATCAGTTTGGCGGGGAACCGAGCCGCGACCGTGAGGGAGCGGGGATTACGGACCTCGCGGTTACTTTTCCGCTACTTCAACCCGCTCGTTAGTCGAAGTCGACCGAGCGCTGCCGCGACGCGCGAAATGCTTGCGGTAACCTGAAGCCAGTTTGCGCCGTTGCGCTCTCTGCTCACGATGTCTCCGAATTCGGCGATGACCGCGGTCGCGCGCTTCTCGATCTCCGCGATCTTTTCGTGCGGCTCCAGCGGAGGGACGCCCCGAAACTAAACACTGCGCTGTGTTGTGGGTTCTATCGGCAGCCCGGCGGCGACAGGCTTAAGTGTCATCGTCAGCGTCCCGCGATGTATCCCTTGCGAGCTCGGATCTTGACGCCCGCGCGCGGAGTCTCGATCTTGAGCTGATGAAACTTGCCGTCGCGGTCGCCTTCAGAGGGAGAAAAACCCACCACGTAGAGGTTCCTCAAGTCTTCTTCTATTTGCGCAAAGATACCGGCAGTATCATTTTTCGAGGCGTCGAAGTACCGTCCGCCCGTCTCCTCGGCCAGACGGCGCATCCAAGCCTCGGCTGTCCCACTTTCCAAGTGCGCGACACGTCCAGCGGTGAACTTGAACATCATGGTGTAGACCGCCACATCAGCATCCTGGGCAGCTTCGATCGCATCCGCAAGAGTGTGTGGGCTGCCAGTATCCAGCCCATCCGACAGCAATACCAGTGCCTTGCGGCCAGTGACACTTTTTATCTTCAAACGCGCTGCGGTGAAAACAGCGTCCCAGATGGGCGAGCCGCAGTTAAACGGTTTCGGTGAGCGACGGCACGGTTCGAGTGCCTCTACTCCGCGGCCCAGTTCTTCCGCCGAACCGGTCAAGTCCGTCACCAGCCTCACCTGATTCTTAATCCCAAACGACATCAAAAAAGCCCGATCACCCGGTTTCAGCACGTTCTTAAGGAATTTGCTCATATCCTTACGGTGCCGGTCGAAAAATCTTCGTTGGGTATTGCTCATGTCCACCACCAGGCCAACGGTAAGAGGAAGATCGCCTTCTTGGCCGAAAAATGTGATCTCCCGCGGGCGTTGATCGTCGGTGAGTTTCAGTTCGCTCCGCCGGAGGTCCCGGATCGGGGCCCCATTGCCATCGGTCGCCGAAAACGTGACTGGCACCATATTAACTTCCGCACGAAACGCAGGCTCAGGCTCTTGCGCCAGAGCCGCGAGTGCCATTGCGAACAAACAGCACCGTCGCATAGTGTCGTTGAAAGCTCCCATTTGGTGCCGATGAAGTGACGTGTGTAAATTGTACCGATTGCACACCAGCTTGTCTGAGCGAGTCGGGTGTCCAGCAGCGAACGATCAGTCGGCTAGCGTTTACCAATTCTGCCCAAGAGCCAACGGAAACAATTTTGGGATTCGTCCTGGTAAACGTCGTCCACGGAAACACAGCGAAAGTCGCCAAGTCGGAATCACGCCTCTTGAACCTATCGTTAAACACTTCTTTAGAAGGACCTCATCATAGGACTAAAGCGGTTTGGCTAAATTTTCGGGATGCGTGAATGGCGGGGGGCCGATTTTCCAGGTTAGCCGCGGCAAAACTCAAGCTCATTTCTCACTCCTAAGGGCCATTGGCAGGGGTCAATAGGGTCTATATAATTGGCCCCGAGGAGCGCCCTGATGAACTGCAAAGCTGTCATTGCCGCTATCGCTCTAATGGCCCCGGGGATCTTCCCTGTCACGGGCCAGCAGACGCCCGCGTCAGCCGTGTTCACTGGAGCGCAAGCTGAGGCGGGTCGCGCGGCTTACGAAAACAGTTGCGGCAGATGCCATACCTACACTTTGCTTGGACGCAATGGTGCGGAAGGCGAGCTTCCACCTCTTACATCGCTGCCCGAGCCATTTCTGAAGTTCATTGGGCCGCGCAAGCACGTCCCCGCGCTGATCGGGAAAGACTTCGTGATGAAATATGGGCAAAAAACGTTAGCGGAGATGTTCACTCTTTTCCGCGGAGCCGCCGACACAACCCCGGTTTCGGAATTGCACATGAGCGATGACACCCTCGTGGACATCACCGCGTACATCCTCCGGAGCAACGGAGCCAAACCCGGAAACCAACCCTTGACCGCCAAGACAAGCGCGCTTTTCAATTCCGTAGTTGAGTAAAGAACCTGCGCCCGTCTTCCTGGAAGTTCTATAAATCGTCCCTCTGCACCACGCGTGCGTCGGCCCTCTCGGGCCGATACTCCGTCCGGCACCCTCATCGCCGCGGCTATTACGCCTGGCGCCTGGGCAGCCAGCTTCCGGATGGCGCGTGATCCAGCCGGAAATATAGAAGTAAGGACGCTAAACTTGATACTAAACTTGATAAAAGGAGGTGCTGGCGATGAAGGGCAAAAGGATGCTAACGATTCCGATTATTATGGCGGTGCTCGCCTTCGTGGGCAGCTGGGCCATTGCCGCGCAGGACAAGTACACCGCGAAAGTGCCGAATGGTCTCTCATTCTCTGAGTTCAGAGGATACGGGGCATGGCAGGTTGTCTCCATCAGTCAGGACGGAAACCTTATTGCTGCGATCCTCGCAAATCCTGTGATGATCAAGGCCTACATGGCCGGCGTTCCCGGCAACGGCAAGCCTTTTCCCGACGGCGCCAAGCTGGCGAAGATCCATTGGAACCCGAAAAAGATGGAGACGTTCCCTGCAGCGACGGTGCCAGGTACCCAGCATGACATGGACTTCATGGTGAAGGACAGCAAGAGGTTCGCGGACAGCGGCGGGTGGGGATACGGCGTGTTCGATTATGACGCTGCATCCGATGCGTTCACGCCCGGCACCTTGGCTGGCAAGCCGCCGCAGGGGAACGACGCCAAGTGCGGGTTCGCGTGCCACACCATGGTGAAGACAAGAGACTACGTTTTCACGGATTACGCGCATAGGTGAAAAAGGAGCACGACATCCGATGCCACAGAAAATGCGCTACCAAACCATTCGGGCTATGTTCACTGTCGCCAGCGCGGTATTCGGCGCCTCTCTACTGATGATCGTCGCACCGTTGCCGGGCCGCGCCCAGGTGTTCGCCGACCGGAAGAACGGACTCGTGGACTACTCGAAGACAGACATTGAGCCGCGTAAAGCATGTGAGGCGATGGGCAAGTTCCAGTCGAAGGACATCGCGCAGATCACGGCGACACCGGAACCGGCGACTGCGGACGCATCGGCGCATTGTCGCATTACCGGTTTGCTTTCGCCCGAGATCGCATTCGAGGTGAGCCTGCCGGCGAAGTGGAACGGCCGGTTCTATATGATCGGCAATGGCGGCTTTGCAGGCGATGCGTTGGACGATCCGATGCGCGTCGCACAGCGCAACCTGGCGTTGCAGCTCGGGTTCGCGTTCGCGCAGACGAACACCGGACACGACGCACGCAAGGAGCCGGGCGGATCGTTTGTTCTGTCGAATCCACAGAAGGCCATCGACTACGCCTATCGGGCGGTCCACCTCACCGCCATAACCGCCAAAGACATCACCAAGGAGTATTACGGCAAGCCGGTCTCCCGGGCTTACTGGAACTCCTGTTCCAATGGCGGGCGCCAAGGCCTCATCGAAGCGCAGCGCTTTCCGCGGGATTTCGATGGCATCGTGGCCGACTCGCCGTGGGTAGATCAGACCGGTTTCACGATCGGCGCGATGTGGAATCAGAAAGCGCTCAGCGCGGCGCCGGTCACGCCCGCCAAGCTGGCCCTGGTGGGTGAAAAGGTTATGGAGAAGTGCGATGCGATTGACGGCCTCAAGGATGGTCTCATCGACGATCCGCGCAAGTGCTCCTTCGACCCGGTGCGCGATGTTCCGGCCTGTAGCGCGGGCAGCGATGGCGCGGACTGTCTCACGGCCGTACAGGCAGCCGCCATCGCCAAAGTCTATAGCGGTCCCGTGAGCAACGGCAAGCCGTTCTTTCCCGGTTACATGTTGGGCAGCGAAGCCGTGACGGCCGGCCTCTTCGGCGGTGGTACGGGAAGCGGTTGGATGAACGTGATTGTCACCACCCAGCCGGATCGTATACCGGCGGACTTCAACCTGGCGGAAGGAACCATGCGCTATCTGGTTCATAAACCGCCGCAGCCTGACTACGATTACCAGACCTTCGACTTCGACCGCGATATTCACCTGCTGGACAACTGGAGCAAGGAAGCAGACGCGAAGAACCCGAACCTCTCGGCGTTCCAAAAACGTGGCGGCAAGCTCCTCATGACCTATGGCTGGGCGGACACAATATTGCAGCCGATGATGGGCGTGAATTATTACGAGCAGGCGGTGGCCAAGAACGGCTCCGGCACGCCGGAGTTTTTCCGTCTGTTCATGGCCCCTGGCATGGCGCACTGCGGTGGCGGCATCGGTCCGGATCGCCACGACTCCATGACGGCCATGATCGATTGGGTGGAAAAGGGCAAACCGCCGGCCTCCATGAAGGCGAGCCGTGTCGTCAGCAACCAGGTGGTGCGCACGCGCCCTCTCTGCCCCTATCCACAGGTGGCTCGCTATGTGGGCCAGGGAAGCATCGACGACGCGGCCAACTTCCATTGCGTCGCGCCCTGATCAAACCCCATATATCCTAAAGATACCGGCCAATCTGCCGGTGGTTACACCACTGCACGCGGGGACTAAGGGCCATCTAAAATAGCGATTGCGTCCTCAATAGAAGTCCCTTTCAGCCGCGAACGTCCCAGTACCGCCGCAGATAAGTGCGAAATAGTCACATCGGATCGAAAACTCGAGTACCGGTCGAGCCTGTTACGTACTCCACTTCTGGCTGATTGCACTTTGATCCCGATGGCATTCAATAGAATTAGCCAAGCGCAACTAACCCGTCCGACTACGCGCAATGAATGGTTGATCCACTTACACTACCATGCTAATTTTCGCCGTAGAGGATCTTGAAATGCGCAAACTTTTCTCAGCAATCATGGGCGTGACGCTGCTCTCGACGATAGCTCTCGCTCAAACCAACGAAGAAACCACCGCTGCTAACCACCCGTTCACCCTGCTCAACGACGCGTACCAGGTAAAGGCTTTCGCTAACCTGACTGCGCTCTCCGGGGGAGGCAACCTGATTAACCTCACCAACGCCGGTACGGTTGGTGGGAACGACAGAACTGACTTCATCTGCGCCAACATTTATACGTTCGACCAGGCTCAGGAGCTCATCTCTTGCTGCTACTGCCCGCTGAGCCCGAACGCTCTGGCCAGCCTCAATGTTGAAACCGACCTCGTTGCAACACCCGTCTCGCTGACTCCTGGCATTCCGTCTGGAGTGACGGTTGGACTGGTGGCGACTGCGGACTATGGTCCCGGCACCTGCAACGCGGCCGCGCCGGGCTTCCTGGTTCCCGGACTGCGCGCTTGGGGCACCACGGTTCACATCGCCGGTGGTTCGCCTTTCCTGACCGAGACTGCGTTCTCCCAAGTGGGACTGGGCTTCACGGAATACTTCAAAATGACCAGCTTCTGCGGCTTCATCCAACAGAATGGCTCAGGGTATGGTATTTGCAAGTCCTGCAGCCCCGCGATCCTGGGTGCCGCGAAGATGTAGTTAGTTAGCAGGTTCGGGTAACTGGGTTGCTTTTCCCAGTTACCCGGGTTAGACCACGTGCCAAGATGAGTCTTGGCACGGCAGACACGAGTGTCCGCGCCACATTGTGGCGCACGCTTCAGCGCGCTTCAGCGTGCTGCGTCGGCACTCATGCCGACGCGTCCTGTTTAGTTCTGGTTGTTGGGCGCGGGCCCACGGCCGGGGCCACGAGGCACCTGCCGGCCGGGAGGCACGTGCGTCATCGTATGCACGAAACGCAGCTTACCCTTCTCAACCCGAAAGAGGTGAGTGTCCGGCAATCCGCCCACACCGAAAGTGCAAAACCCAACCACCGCTCCAATCGTCTCGTCGACGATGAAGCGACGCGCGACGATGTTGACGCCGCTCGGTACGCCAACCTGGCAGCTGTCTTCCGGAACGCCTTTACCCGTGTGGAGACCGCCTTCCGTCCGGTTGCACGGGTACCCCCACGGCACGGCGTCGAGCTTCTGCTCCAGGAAAGCATCGAAGTAGGCATTCGCCGCGGCCACCAAGGCCCCGCGGGTATCGCGCTGTCCCTCCGGGATCACTCCCCAATCCTCACCCGGCGACCACTTAAAGTAGTTATCGGCGTTGAATAGCCAGTCGCCCGGCTGAGTCACCATCGATTCGATTTCGGCGATCTTGTCGTGATTGACCCTGAGACGCGTACCGATGACATACGGGTAGCTCTTATCCGTAACGATCACCTCGGTAAACGTCTGACACGTCGCCTGGTCAATCAAGGTTCGATGAAAGTCAATCTTCAGCGGTTTCTGGATGACGCCCGACTTGATATCGACCCCTTGCATGTTCTCGATATAGGCAAGCCCCGACGCCAGCGGCATGCCCGTAGGATCGCCCTTCGCTTGAGCGGCCATATAGAGATCGGTTGCGGCTTGCAAGCCGTTTCGAGTGCAGGCGACCTGTGCGAAACCAGTCGCCGGTGCCAGCAGTGCGCCCGAGAGCACAATCCATTTAGCAATTCGATTCATCAAACTCCTCCGCTGCTTATCAGCATCAGGGTACCCTAAATTTCCAGTGGGGACAGGCCTTCCGGCCTGCCGCCGGCTTTTTCAGGCGGCGCTGGAGTTTGGACATTTCAGGTCCAGCCACCCCACCGGCGGCGAAGACCGCCGGCGTTACGTAACGCTGGCGATCTTGTCGCCGGTGCGGTTGTTCGACAACAAAAATCGCCGGGACACCTTACTAATTTGGCGGCGCTATACTTCGGGGATGCCGCCCACAACCCTCTGGAAGGTTTCTCTAGCCGCGAGCCTTTTTGCCGTGTTTGCGTTTTCTCAAGCAACCCCTGTAGTCCAGTTGCAGAACCTGGCGCATACCACTGAAAGTCTCGGCAAGACGGTGCCGTTTTACCGCGATGTGCTGGGCTTGCCGCTGAACGGAACGCGCGATCCGCTGGCACAACAGCCGCAGAAACTCGACGAGGAGATGTCGAAGTTCACGGCGACAAAAGGCATGAGCTTTCGAGCGGCGGCGTTCCGCATTCCGAACGCAGCCTTTGGGTTTGAGTTGACCGAGTTCACAGGCGGGCCACGCCAGCCAGTGAGGCCAAACATCCAGGACATCGGAGCGGCGACGTTGGCTTTACAGGTGCGAGATATCGAAAAGCTTATGGCGAAGGTGAAAGCCTCGGGTGCGGCCATAGTGACAGTCGGCGGAGCCCCCGTAAATCCGGCAGGAAATCCGAACAGCAAGCTTCGCGAGGTGGTGGTTCGCGATCCCGATGGCTTCTTTGTGGAATTGCAGCAGCCCGATCCGCTGCCCGCCTCCGCCGCGAACACGACAGGCGATATTCTTGGTGCCTCGGTGCAGCTTTCCATCGAGGATTCAGCCAAGACAGTCGCATTCTTGCGCGATGCGATTGGGTTCAACGCGCGGCCGACGGGCGCGTTAGGGACGAATCCAGTGGTAGCGAACCTCATCGGCCTGCACGGGGCACAATGGCGCATCACACACGGGAACATTCCGGGCACGACTCTCGACTTCGGGTTGATCGAGTATTCCGGCGTAGCGCGCGCGAAAGTCGTGGCGGGCGCCGAAGATCCCGGATCGCCCGCGTTTACGATGGTGGTGCACGATGTGAACGCGGCCGTCGATCAGTGGAAGAAGGCCGGCGGCACCGTCGCGACCACCGGCGGCCAGGCCATCATGCGCGCGAATGGCGCGGGCAATGTGTTCGTCCGCGACGTCAACGGCTTCATGTGGGAGTTGATTCAGCGCGCTCGACAGTAACTCGTTGGCCTCGACAAAAAACTTGATAAGCTCCACCTATTCCGTTGATATAGGGTGATCGCGAGACCGGGTATTCTTACAAGAGACGATCTTGGATTCCGAATGGCAAACGACAATTTAGAAGCACGACTGAATGGGATGAAAGGGATCTCCCATTTTCTGTACAATCAGCAAACCGGTCCCAACGTTTACCCAGGCGTCCCGCCCGAATACACGAACTGGCGGGATGAGCAAAGGGCCTGGCAGAAGACCTGTGTCCTCTTCAATCAGTCCTATCACATGGCCGAGCTCCAACTGGAGGGGCCGGATGCGCTGAAGCTGCTGACCCGCCTGGGCGTGAATAGCTTCGCGAATTTCCCCTTGGACCGGGCCAAGCAGTTCGTGCCATGTTCGCCCGATGGATTTGTGATTGGAGACGTTATCCTTTTCCACCTGGCGGAAAACTTGTTCAACCTGGTGGGCCGGAACCCCGTTATCAACTGGGTCCGCTATCATGCCGAAACGGGCGGGTATAACGTCAAGGCTGATCTGGATGAGCGGACCGCCGTGCGCAAGGATCCCAGCCGGCGGCGGAATTATCGCTTCCAGGTTCAGGGACCCAATGCGATGAAGGTGATCGAGCGCGCCACAGGAGGCCCGGTTCCGGATGTGAAGTTCTTCCACTTAACCTGGACCGAGATCGCCGGTAAGAAGGTTCGCGCCTTGCGCCACGGAATGGCGGGCCAACCGGGTTTAGAATTTTTCGGACCGTGGGACGACGGGGAAGCGGTCCGTCTGGCCTTGGTCGAGGCGGGCAAGGAGTTCGGCCTGCGCCAGGTTGGCGGGCGCGGTTACTCCTCCAACACTCTGGAATCCGGATGGATTCCCTCGCCGCTCCCAGCCGTTTATACGGGCTCGGAGCTAAAAGCGTATCGCGAGTGGCTTCCGGCGGATTGCTACGAGGCGAAAGCGTCGATCGGCGGCAGCTTCTATTCAGACAACATCGAGGACTACTACCTGACGCCATGGGAACTTGGCTACGGCCACATCATGAAGTTCGACCATGACTTCATCGGCCGCGCCGCGCTCGAGAAAAAGGCCAAGGGACCGCACCGGCAGAAAGTAACGCTGGCTCTCGATAGTGAGCAAGTGTCAAAGGTCTTGGCTACGGCTTTCCAAAAGACGGATCGCGCGAAGTTCATGGAGTTTCCCAGCGCCGTCTATTCCATGCATCCCTTTGACCGCGTTCTGGCGAACGGAAAGACCGTTGGTCTCTCAACCTGGATCGGCTACAGCTCCAACGAAGGAAGAATGCTCACGCTGGCGATGGTAGATGAAGCGTACAGCAAACCCGGTACCCAAGTCGCACTACTTTGGGGCGAACCCAACGGCGGGTCTTCTAAGCCGACAGTCGAACCTCACGTTCAAGTGGCGATTCCGGCGATCGTCTCGCCCGTTCCCTATGCCGAGGTGGCTCGTGAATCGTATGCGCCGGCAGGCTGGCGCGCGCATGTCCCGGTGTGATTCAGAGATCTTGCTACTTGTGTAACTCCGTGGCAGGCGGCGCAGGCGGAGGTGCGGCGCCGAACGGCCTTGGCCCACCCACCAGGGGCGGAGGCAGTGCACCCGTTCCGCCGACCTCGAACACAAACAGCATTGGAGGGTTGTCGACCTTGGCGTCAGTGGGGCCCACTGTTTGAGCCGAACGGCCGCTGCCGGCCAGAAATGCGACGTACTGCTTGCCGTCGACCATGTACGTAATCGGAGGACCCGCACCGAATTTGTTGGTGCGGAGTTCCAGCAGCTGTTCGCCCTGATCGGCGCTGTATGCTCTCAGCCTCCCATCGCCCAGCACCTGAAGTACGAGATTGCCCGCCGTGGTGAGCGTGCCCCCGCCCGACGCGCCGCCGCCCGGCTTCTGCCACACGATCTTCTGGGTCACCGGGTCGCGCGCTTCCAACACACCGCCCGGGCGTCCGGCTGTTGGCTGCGGCTCGGTTGGCGGCTCGGGCCCGATGATGGGAGAAGGCGTCACAGGCGTGCCGCCACGGCCAAAAGACAGTCCATGGTGGCCGCCCGGCGCTTCGGTCACTTCATCAGCCGCGAGAAACGTGTAGGTGCCGTACGACGCCGGCAGGTAGACCAGACCAGTCGCTGGATTGTAGGACATGGGAGCCCAGTTGTGCGCGCCGCCACCGCCGGGATAGATCCGCACGGGAGTCTTGTCGTAAAAAGCGTCCGGGTTGATGAAAGGCCGCCCCGTTTTCTCGTCGAAGCCTTTGGTCCAGTTCACTTGCACGAACGGTTCGGCCGAGATGAACTCTCCCGTGACGCGATCCAGCACGTAGAAGATGCCGTTCTTCGGGGCCTGCATGATCACCTTGCGCGTGCGTCCATTGATGTTGAGATCCGCCAGCATCAACTGTCCCACCGAGTCGAAATCCCAGTTGTCGTTGGGGGTCGTTTGATAATGCCACTTGAGCTTGCCCGTGTTGGCATCCACCGCGACGATGGAGCAGGTATACAGATTGTCGAGACCCTTTGCGCCGCGGAACTTTTCCACCCAAGGTTCGGCATTCCCGGTGCCGGCATAGACCGTGTTGGTCTCGGCGTCGTAGGTCATTCCATCCCACACAGATCCACCGCCGCCCATCTTCCACCAGTCGCCGCCCCAGGTTTTCGCCGCAGAACGTTGCGTTTCGTCTTCGAATCCTTTGGAGGGGTCGCCCGGAACCGTATAGAAGCGCCATGCGCGCTTCCCGGTGGCGATCTCGTAGGCATCGAAGAATCCGCGAATCGGATGATCGCCGCCGGCCACACCGATGACCACCTTGTTGCCCGCGATCCGCGGAGCCATGGTCAGTGAGTACCAATCCTGAGGGTAGGCGACTCGGGTCTCCCACTTCACCTGACCCGTGAGCGCATCGAGCGCCATCAGGCGGCCGTCATTGACCGGCACAAAGATCATCCCGTTCGAAATGGCGATGCCGCGATTCACCGCGCCACAGCACATCCGCCGGCGCATCCCGGTTTGATTCACCTCCGGATCCCAGCGCCACTCCTGCTTACCGGTGCGGGCATCCACCGCGAATACGACGCTCCAGGTGGTGATCCCGTAGATGGTGTTGTTCCAAACCAGAGGAGTCGCTTCCTGACCGCCGCCGCCCGCGCCCAGTTCATAAGACCACGACAACCCGAGCTTGCCGACATTCGATGTGTCGATTTGCTTCAAGGGACTGAAGCGGGTTTCGCCCTGGGTCAGACCATAAGTCACCCACGAGCCCGCCATTGGGTCGTGCGCCGTTCCGGCGGTCTTGAGAATGTTCGCGTCCACGGCGCGTGGCTGCTGGGCGGCGACGGTGGAAATCAGAGCCAGAGTGGCGATACCAACGGCCGCAAGGAGCTTGCTCTTAAACCTAGTCAATTCCTATTTCCCCATGGCTTTCCACACATCAGCCTTGGTCTGTGGTGCGGCCGAGGCGTGGACATTGATGTACCGGTCAAAGTCCAGATTGAGCCTTTCCAGAACCGGGAACAGAGCTTTCAAGTGGTCGTTCGCCGGCTCCCCGGGAGTCACCGTAAAGTCGCCTTGGAACAGAACCTTCTCCTTGGGGATGTACGCGATGATCAGCCCGTTGGAGTGAGGAGCCGGATACACGTGGTACATCTCAACGATTCGGGTTCCATCGGAGTAGACCTTCTTCTCCGCTACGGTTTCAAACTTCGCTTTCTTCGGATTCTTGGCGAGCGGGTCGTCCAGCAGCGTTCGAGGAGTGTTGAGCGCTTTTTCCAGGAACTCCTCGTTGTTCTTCTGCGTGATGATGATTGCGCCTTCGGCTACCAGCACGGGCAGCCCTCCAGTGTGATCGGAATGGGGATGGGTGTTCATGACGTAGCGGATCGGCTTGTTGGGGATCAGCTTCTTGGTTTCGGCGACATACGCGACACCTCGCGCCACGGATTGGCCGGCCTCAAGCATCATGACGTAGTCTTTGAACTCCACAATCACGGAATCGTAGCTGCCGGGTCCTGTGGTGAGCCGGTAAAGGCCGTCGCCCAGTTTTTCCGAAGTGACCGTCAGAGCGGGAGCCGGCGGTGGTCCGCCCGCGCCGCCACGACCTCCGGCCGATGCCGGTGGAGGAACCAGTGTAGCGACATCGGTGGGATTGGCCTTCGCCGCAGTCACATTCACTTCAAAGAAGGGCCAGCCGCCGCGCGTCTGCACGATTTTCGAAGGCGCCATGGCACCGCCGCCGAAATCCTTCCATCCGCTGTAAGTCGCGAGGATGTGCATGTCGCCCATGATGTTTTCACCGAGCCACGTCTCGACCCGATCGACCATGTTTTGGTCGTCCACATAGCCATTGATGACATAACTCTTGCCGGAGGGCGCCTTGACCGCCGGGCTCCAGGTCAAAACGGTGTAGTTCTTGCCGTCGACCTTGCGATGGCTCGCCGTGGCGTTATTCGCAGCGGCGCCTTTCAGAAAACCCCATGGCGTAATGTAAAACTCCAGGGAGTTGGCCCAGGGTTGCGAAACATCCGCCTGCTGGGGCGTGACCTGCTGGAAAAAAGTCCCAGGCGTCAGCGTGGTCGAGCCGCCTGCGCCAATGTTATTGGTGGCTCCGGTGTGCCGGGATGCGGGGACGGTGAGATCAATCACGCGGACGTAGTTGTTGATCGGCCGCATGGGATCGTGCGTCCCCTTGCATATCATGTCGGTAGAGTTGGCTCCGCACTGCTGGAATGCGACATCCTTCGCCGACCCGGAATACGTGATGGATTGCGGATCGCCCAACGCCTTTTGCGCATTGGCGATCACGGTCTTCGCATCCTGCGCCAGGGCGCTCCCACACTGGAACGCGACGCAGATTGCGATTACAGCAAGTTTATTGAACACGGCTTCTCCTTATTGGCCTGATTGCGCGGTGGAACGCACCCGTCCTGAGTATTCTATATCGGCTCGGTCTCGTGTGGGTTGTTCGGTTGCGGGTTCACGATGCTCTTGGGCGCCAGCGCCTCCGTATTTAACCCAAGCGCTTAGGAATTCTGATAGAGTGGATTAGTGTGCCGGCGGTTCTCAGGTTTGACGGGCTGCGGGTTGTGATCTATCCGAACGATCACCGACCTGCCCACGTACATGTCATTGGTCGTGGCTGCGAAGCGGTATTCGATCTGAACTGCCTGGCCGGACCGGTAGAACTCCGGGAGAACTATGGATTCTCGCGGCGTGAGATCAGGCACATACTAGTCGTCTTGACGGACCACTTGAACGAACTGTGCCCAGAATGGGAGCAAATTCATGGCATCGCGTGACAATTTCGAAGAGGCAAACCAGCGTGCTAAGGACTTACAGAAACGCATTCCGCGAGTGGTTTCGGCGCATTACGATCCTAAGACGGGACGAATCGTGATTTACCTCAGTTCCAAGCTAATCGTGAGCTTTTTGCCCGGCGATGCTGAAGGGCTGGAAGGCGCCCGGCCGTCGCAGCTCAATAAGATCGAGATCAGTCCATCCGGTTTTGGCATCCACTTTCCAGCCGTGGATGCGGATCTCTACGTGCCGGGCCTCTTAGAAGGCTTTCTGGGCTCCAAGACCTGGATGGCGTCCCGGCTAGGTCAAGTCGGTGGCGAATCGACCAGCAAGGCTAAGAAGGCCGCTTCCAGAACGAATGGCAGGCTGGGGGGCAGGCCCAGAAAAGCGATTGAACGATAGCGCTAACTCGCTTGTAACTGCTAACCGCTTAGAGTCTCCGGCTTGCCGTCGCCTGCGGAAGTGCCAGGCAGGCTGGCCTGTTTACTCTGGTGGATTGCTGCGAACTGTTGAGCGATGCGGGCGATGTCATCGGTCCTAGCAGGGTCAAGTAGTCCCGACGACTCGAAGGCTGTCATGAGAAGGTCTGCGTCCACAAACTTCCGACGAAGTCGTAGCCGACCTGATCCATGCCCGACGTACCGGTACGAACAGCCGATGAGAACGGGCGGATGAATTGACCCGCAGCGGTCGGCTCTGCTGAAAGGACTCCTTTAATATGTTCTTTCACCGGTGAACTGCCGTGGCCTTCTTGCCATGTCGTCAAGAGCCGAGCCGTCTCTTCGGAACTTTGCGAGATGATAGACATTCTGGATGCATGCAGGGCGATCTTGTCTGCCACCACTGCGGTCAGCTTATCGAGGTCAGCAGGGGAGAACAGAACATCGCCATCAGTCCCACCCCGTTGTGACCGCATCCAGTCGAGACATACTACGGCGAAGAAAACGGGTTCTGCCGCCCGCAGCAAGTTCACGGCAATATCATAGCGGCGCGTTTGGTCCACACGTGAGATCAGCTTTCGAGTCAAGAAGCCTGCGAGAGCTATCGGCTGAACAAAGGCATCGCGAATTTCTTGAATATCTGAACCATGCTTTGCAACTGTTATTGCCAACTTCTCCGCAGATTCAGCCGGTATATCCTCGGCGCGGCGACGGAGTTTAGTAAGCAGTCTTGGTTGGTCCTCCGGACGGATGAGCTCGCGATACCGGGCTGCAACATCGCCCTCGCTCAATGTAGCAATCGATTGAAGAAAGCGATCTACCTCCTGGTCTGAGATGTCTCCGGTCGGAATGGAACATGTTAGGTATCGCCACAAATAATCGAGGGATGACACTCGTTGTTCGCGCTGAATACGTTCCTCGTCGCGGTCGCCGTACTTGCCTGAGCGAAACAGTTGCTGAAGCTGTGGAAAAAGATCCGTCAGCAGGTTTTGTGCGCGTTTCGTGTCCGGGCCGGCGGCCTTCTCCAAGAGTTGGGAGATGTGCTCCTTCGAGTTCGCACCGCGGTCTGAGAGGTAGCTCAGGTCCCAGCCGAACTCGCCGGTGTAAATTTGCGGAGCCGTGCGGATATCTTGGTGCAACAGGGGATACAGGAACTTGATAGCCTCGAGAATGAGGAGATCTACGGGGTTGACCTCACGCGCAAGCAGCGGAAGCACGAACGCCACCGAGTTGGCATAGAGCTTTGCTAGGCGTGGCGTTCTGAGGGCTGGGACGATGTACTGAAGGAAGGCAAGCTGAAACTCTTGGTTCTGTTCAGGGGTGAGACTGACGCTCGCAATTCGTAAGGCTTCATTGATGCCGTCAATGCAAAGTTGCGCGAGTGCATCGCGGTCAGCGACGGGCAGGTCCAAATTGACCTGGACTATTTTTTCGAGGTAATCATATCCCGCTTGCTTGTCGCCCTCACCGAATTGCTGGCCGATCGCCGCCGCGACAATATCCCGGTCAAATGCCAGCACATAACTTACGTGTTCAAAGTTGGCGGTGAGCTTCAACAACTTGAAAACTCCTTGAGCCTCTATTCGGTCGAGGCGATCAATGTCGTCGAGGAAGACTACGACGCGCTTGCCAGATTTTCCAAGCATGTCCGCGATGTGTTCCCGTTTCTCTTCCAGACTTACGGTCGACAGTTTTTCGCCAAGCTTCGAGACACCTTTCCCGGCCGAAAGCTTTATGCCGTAGGCTTCGACGGCGATCTCGCCAACCACGGCGCCATAATCCCGAAAAAGGTCACCGACTTTTTCCTTTTTTGTTTTGAAAGATTTGTCCAGAGCACCAGCTACCGTTGCGAAAAAGCTCAGGAGCAGCGACGTCTCATCCGAGAAGCGCCATGGGTTGAACCAGATCGGTACGACGTTGTCGAATTTATGCAGCGTTCCATGAACGTACTGCAGCAGTGTAGTCTTCCCTTCGCCCCAATTGCCATTAATGAGAACAACGGTGCTGGTCGGATCTCGCCGCTGGGCAAGCGTATTCGCGATTCGTTCAGCGAATGGAAATCGTCTGAACCGATCAAGTTGTGGGTCAGTCAGCGGTGAATCGGACACGAACGTCTCAGGGCCGTCAGAAGCGACTGGCGCGATATGGGGCACTCGATCTTTCCGTGGCATTCGTGATCTGATTATCGCCAAAATCGCCCAACCAAACACCAGCGGAGCGTTGCTTTTCAAGCGGGCGAAGCGCAGCTAAACAAAAGGCCGTCCCGAGTTGATCCGGAGACGGCCCTCTACTTCGTTCTGACTTTTTCCTACTTGCCGGCAACCTCCGCCACCGGGATCCCCTTCGCCTTCATCAAGGATTCCAGCAGTGCCACGGTTTTCGGGAACGCATCCGCACCGCCGCGAACACCACCGGCGCCGCGGGCGACTTCCAGGGGCGTGCGGCCGCTGGCGTCTTTGGCGGTCAGGTCGGCGCCGTTGGCGACCAGGAATTCGATGAACTTATCGAAGCCGTGTTCGGCAGCGCCGTGCAGCGCGGTTTGGTTCGGAACGGCGTTCGCGCTCGGTACTTGACTGTCGCGACGGCCTCTCTGTACGGCGGCCGAGGCAGCGCTGTCTCCGGGGCGATAAGGGGCAATGGGCACGGCAGCGGCAGCGCCGCCACGTCCACGAGCACCGCCACCCGCCGGACGGAGGTCCACCAGGGAGCGGGCGTTCACGTTCGCGCCGGCTTTGATCAGTAGATGCATGGTGGCGAGCACACCCTCGTCGGTACGGTTACGTCCGCGCGTGACACGCGAGCCATAGTCGACACCGGCGGCGGCCATCAACGGCGTGATGCCTTCCTTGCTCGGCAAATCGACCAGCGCCTTGTACTCCAACAGTAGTGCGACGAACTTGTCATCGCCGCCGCGCGCCGCGCGCAACAGCGGCGTAGCGCCCTGGGCCAGCATTTGGTCGCCGCCGCGATCCTGTGGGACGTCGCGATACGGCGGACGCCGTTTCAATTGAATGTTGGGATTCGCGCCGTGTTCGAGCATCATGCGCCCCACATCCACGGCTGTGAGCTTGTCCGGACTCGGGAGGACGGCCATCGCGCCGTTCCCCTTCAACGGCAGCGTGCTGACGTCGGCCGCCATGTAGACCGGCGAGCGGCCGAAGAGATCCCACTTGTCGAGATCGGCGCCGCCTTTGACCAGCACGGCGGCCGTGTCGAAATGCATGTTCTCCAGCGCGAGCAGCAGCGGCGTCTCGCGGTCCGGATCTTCGGAATCGGGATCGGCGCCGGCGGCCAGCAGGTTCTGAACGCAGGCCGCGCAACCTTCACGCGCGGCATAGAGCAGCGGAGTAAAGCCGCCCTTGTTCATGTCCTTCGGGCGAGGTTCCTGGATGATCTTACGCTCCCACTGATTGATCTTGCCGTGATCGTCCAGGTTCGCGCCCTTCGAGGCGAGGAACTTCACCATGTCGGCCTGACTTTGCGCGGCGGCCCACATGAGCGCGGATTGTTCGCCCCAGGTTTCCTTGGCGTTGATGTCGGCTCCAGCATCCAGAAGCGCCTTGGCCGCGTCAACCTTGCCGCTGCGCGCGGCGGCCATCAGCGGAGTTTCGCCATTAGGAGTTTTGAAATTGGGATCGGCGCCGGCTTTGAGCAGCGCGTCAACGATCGGCGCCGAGCCGATGATCGCGGCTTCGGTGATGGCCGAGGTGCCAAACTGACTCTTCAGCTTGACATTCGCGCCAGCTTTGATCAGCGCACGGACCAGTTCGAGATCGCCGTTGGCCGCGGCGTACATGATGGCGGTGCTGCCATCGGCGCCGGTGGCGTTGACGTTGGTGCCCTTCGCGTTCACCAGGCGCATGGCCGCGGCGTGGTCGCCGGATTCCGCCGGGTCCAGCAGCGTGATGTCGGCGGCCACCATCAGCGACGTGCCGAACAGTAAAACTGCAATGGCAGCCAGTTGGAAAGGCGCCGAGACGAGTCTCGGCGCTGCAGACACGAGTGTCTGCGCCACACTGCGGTGAAGAGTTAGCCTGGACACGACGCTAGACCTCCGAAAGGCCCTCGGCGCTGTCGCCGATGGATTTTACCGGGATCTCATTGCGCTGGAGCAGTGTAAGGAGCAGGTCGCCGTGACGCGAATCCTGGGGATACTTCAGGTGCTGCCCGCCTTTGATCTTTCCGTTCGCGTGTCCCAGGATGGCGGACGGCAGCGGATCGTTGTTGTGGCGATCGCTGTTGCTCATGTCGCTGCCAAACAGAATCGTGGAATGATCGAGCACGGTGCCGTCGGCTTCTTTCGTGGCTTCGATCTTCTTGATGAACCCGGCAAACACTTCCGTGTGGTACTTCTGAATCAGCACGAGCTTGTCCATCTTCTCAGGATTGTTGCCGTGGTGCGACAGCGGATGGAAACCCTCGGCAATGCTCAGGTTGGTATACGTGCGCATGCTGGCTTCGTGATCCATCGAGAGCGTAATCACGCGCGTGATGTCGGCCTGGAACGCCAGGGCCATCAGGTCGAACATCAGCTTGAAATACTCGGTGATATCGTTGGGCGTGCCGACCGGCGCATCCGGAATCGTCAACTCGGTGTTGTGCGCCTTCTCGGCCATCTGCACGCGGCGCTCGATCTCGCGAACGGAGTCGAGATAGTCGGTGACGACGCTACGGTCCTTCACCCCCAGGCTGGCCTGCAGGCGTTGCGCTTGTGCCTGCACGCGATCGAGGATACTGCCGGTTTCCGTAAGAATCTGGGCGCGTTCCTGATCGGTGTCGCCCTGTCCGAAGAGCTTCTGAAAGACCGCGCGCGGGTTGCCTTCCTGCGGCAACGACTGCGTGGGCGTACGCCAGGCGAGGCGGGCGCTGCCCTGACCGACGCTGAGTTCGAGCGATGGCAGACGCGTGTCCTGGCCAACGTGGCGAACGGCCATCTGATCGGCGCTCACGCCGCAATCCGGACCCGCCTTGCCGAAGTCAAAGGGTTTCACAGCGGTCAGCCAGCCCTGCTCGATATAAGCGTGGGGTTCGGGCGTTTCCGCGGGCTTGTTGCGTAGACCGGAGACGATGGTCATATGCTTGCGGAACGGCTCGAGAGGCTTCAGGATCGGCGACATCGTGTAGTCCGTGCCGGTCTCCTTGGGCGACCAGCGATCCATGATCGCGCCGTGAGGGAAGCCCACAAACGCAAAGCGCTTCGGGGTCTTCCCGGCGGGAGTGTCCGCCCACGCGGTTACAGCGGGAATCATGGCTTCCACCAGAGGCAGTGCGATGGTGGCGCCGACTCCCTTCAGGACTGCCCGGCGCGGAATATGTTGCTTGGATAGGAACATGTTGTCGTCTCCTTATTAATCTTATCTGCTCGCACTCTGCACCGGCACCGGCTTCGGCTGCGGCACGCGGCGCATCTGAAACTGTTCGCTCTTGACCACCGCCTCAACGATGGCCGAAAACTTGTAGTCCTTCACTGCGGTTTCCCGCACGATCCTGCGGACCGTCGGCATGTCGTAGTACTCGCGCGTGCGGCCCATGGAATAGGTCAAAAGGTTTTCCACAAACGTCTGCGCGAACTGGTCGGGACGGCGTAGCAGCGCATTGCGGAGATCGTCGGGACCCTTTAACTTCGTACCGTCGGGCAACTCGCCGGCGGAATCGATGACCGTGCCGGCAAAGCGGTCCTTGTCACGCCACATTCCGGTCGCGTCGAAGTTTTCGAGCGCGAAGCCAAGCGGGTCCATGATCGCGTGGCATGACGAGCAAGTCGCGCTGGCGCGGTGCTTGGCCATCAACTCGCGGACGGTGAGCGCTTTGGTGGTGCCGATGTCCTTGTCATTCAGGGTCGGGACGTTGGGCGGCGGGTTGGGAGGCGGGACGCCCTCAATGTAACTCAGGATGAACTTTCCACGCAGCACGGGGGACGTGCGGTTGGGATAGGCGGCCGCCATCAGGACGGCGCCCTTGCCCAGCAGGCCCCATCGCGCGGAGTCTTTCAGCTCGACCCGGCGGAACTCATCGCCTTTCACGTCGGTAATGCCGTATTGCAGCGCGAGGCGCTCATTCAGGTACGTATGTTTCGCACTCAGCAGATCCACCACGCTGCGGTCTTCACGGAAGATGCTGTCGGAAAACAGCGTGAGCTCGGTGCGAAAATCCTGACGCGGGTCCATACGGCCCGAGGCATAGGGGAAAACGTTGGTATCCGGAACGATCTCGTCGAGCTTCGTCATTTCGAGCCACTCAAACACGAAATTGCTCGCCAGCGTCTTCGATCGCGGATCCGCCAGCATGCGCTGGACCTGCTTGTCGAGCGTCGCCGGATCGCTGAGTTTGTTCTTGCTGGCGAGATCGAGCAGTGGATCGTCGGGAATGGAGTTCCACAGGAAGAAGGAAAGCTTCGACGCCAGTTCGAGATCGGTGATCGGGTATTTCTCGCCCGGTTTCAATCCCGCGGGGACGCGCTCGCCGCGATACAGGAAGAACGGGCTCGCCAGCATCCCCGTGATACCTTCGCGAATGCCGGTTTCGAAACCGCCTTGCTTCACGCCATCGGCGTAATACTGCATCAGCTCCCCGATGTCGTCACTCGCCACCGGACGGCGATAGGCGCGCTTCGCCAGCGCCGAGAAAATCTGCTGCGCGCAGGCTTCGGGTGCCATCGCTTGCTTTGCTGGGGTTTTGTCCTTCGCCGGGTTGCAGATGAAGATGCGGTCGCGGCTGGGCGTGGAGCTGAGACCTTTCGCATCGAAGGGGCCCAGAAGCTGGAAGGAGTTCACGCGGTAGGAACGATCCTGCCCGCCGCCGGGCGCGAACATCTGCAACTGATCGTCGGATTCGGCGAAACTCTGGCGCCGGAAAGTGACGCCGATCTTGTGCGGTCCGGCCGTGGCTGGGAACTTGATGTTCTTCAGGCGGGCATTGAGGCGATCGATCGCGCCGCTCTGCACCTGATCGTAGAGCTTATTGTCTTCTTCGCCGCCGACCACCGTTTGATAGACGATTTTATTGTCGAGCGTCACCACCAGCGGATTCTCGTACTCCATGCCATTGCCCCAGATATGGCCGGCCATGTCGGCGATGTTGATGCGGTATTCGCCGTCGGCAGGGAGATCCACTTTCGCGAGAATGCCGCCGCGTGTCCCGAGAGGCAACCCGGGAACGTGTGTGAGCTGATTGCCGGAACCTGCGCGGAATGACCAGCCTTGCGGGCGAGAATCGCCTTTGCCGAGCGCCGTGACAGCGACGTTATGAGCGGCAATGACGTATTGCTCAACGAAGGAAGGCGAAACCTGCAGGGCGGACGCAATGTTATCGTAGCCCTGCGCGATGTCATCGGGCGGCAGCATTTCGGCGGCGTTGACGTCGACCAGAAGCAGATCGCGGACAGCGTTTTCGTACTCCTTGCGATTCAACCGGTGCAGCACGACCTGATCGGTGACATACGCCTGGGTGGGAAGCTTGTCGAGCGAACTTTCGAGCCACGCGACCAGCGCGTCGACAGCTTTGCCATCCGGTTGCTTCGCGCCGGGAGGCGGCATGACGCGGCCGCGCAGTTTGCGCACAGCCTTTTCGAAAAGTTCGGGATCCTTGGCGATGCTGGCGGCCGTAATGCCTTCAAAGCTGGCGCCGCCCGTCTTGGCTTTATCGTTGTGGCAGCCCGAGCAGTATTGCTTGATGGTGGCCAGGTGCGCGTCGGCCGGATCCTGCGCCGCGGTGGCGGGCGCGGCGGTAAGGACGCGGGCTAAGTTGACAACGGCGCCGATGACGGCGACCAGGGGAATCGAGTTCTTAATCTGTCGCATCGTTGTCATGAATCCTTACGCGTCCGGTGAAAGATAGGCCCACTGGCTCTCGAAAGCACGGCGAATGAATTCATCAGGGTTGCCCATCTTCTCTTCGAATTCCTTGGCCGGCTTGGCCGCGACGGCTTCCGACGGGCCGCGCCCTTTGTTCAGCATCTGGCTCAGACGATCGTTGATCGTGGCGTACATTTCGTACTGCGCGGCGATGTCGTCAAAGCTGAGCACGGGGCCATCGGCGGGAACGATCTTCGTATCTTTGTTCGCGACACTCTGGATGCGTTGCAGTCCGCCGACAATGCCGCCAATCCAGCCTCCGGTCCACCAGTCGACTATCGGCCAGCCTTGTCCGCAGGCGGCGCCGCCCACCGCCAGGACGTTCTGCTGCGGGAAGTAGACATAGAGATCGCCGTCGGTGTGGGCCGCGTCGGGGATGTATCCGTAGCGGATTCCGGAATCGAGCGCGCCCTTGTCGTAGAAGGTTTTGTTGGGTTGGGCGATCTTGGGAAGCTTCTTGAATTTCTGTCCGTTCCAGGGCCACGTGATGTTCTGCTGCAGCCAGAGCCGCGTGTTCTCCTGGGCAATGATGGTGGCGCCGGCCATGCCGAGTCTCGCGTTGGACCCGGTCTGCTCGGGATGCCAGTGCGTGTTGAAAAGCGTGTGAATCTTGCCACTGCCGTTGGGTAGGGCGGCGACCGATTGTGCCAGCGCGTCGGCATTCGGCGCGAGTCCGCCATCCACCAGGACGACGCCATCGGTGCCTGTGAACGCGACGACATTGGCGCCGGCACCGGTAAGTAAGTAAAGGTTTTCGCCCAGCGGCGAGGCGGTGATCTTCGGGCTCTGCGCGAAGGCGTACGGAGCGGCCAGGCCCGCTGCGGCGGCCTTCAGGAACCCCCTACGCGTGGCAACCAACATGGTTATGCATAAGTATACTCCCGTAAGCGATTGGTGGCACTACTCGAACGGGCTAGTTCGGGAGGTTGGCGACGGGTGGTTGTTGGGGTTCCGTACGGAGGGTTGGGCAACGTTGCGGCGGAGGGAGTGCGGCCCGAATGGGTATGTATTGCGGTGGATATGTGCTTTTGTTTGTGATTGTTACTGGGAAAATGGGTTCGTTTCGCATTTTCGTGTTTAAGTGGTCGCAAGGTGCCAGGTCGAGCGGGATTTTAGGTCCTCTCCTGGTCGTATGTGTAGCATGTGGCGGGGCGCGAGCGAGGAGGAGCCGCGGTCATCTGGCGGGAAAGAGGTGGGTTGGCTGTGTGTGAGGTCGGTGAATCGCGAGGCGGGACTAACAAGCGAAGCGGGACTAAGAGGTGAAGTGCCTGGTGGGGCCGGTTCCTCGGGAAAGCTAGCCATCAACAAATCGACAGACAGTATAACCCTGTGCGAAGCGCACTGCTTCGCGCCGCAAAGAAAACAGTGTCAGGCGCTTTTGTCGTGTCGCACAACGGACCCAATTCGACACACGGAAGGCAGAAGGGAGCACGCCTTCAAATGACTTCGCTATAGAGGGCCTTCATCGCTGCATCCCTCGCTTTCATAAAAGCCTCGGCCTCGCTCTTAGTGCCAAGCCCTACAGCAACTTCCTCTTCGAGGTTTTTAAGAGCCTCTGATGCCTCGGCCTTAAAGAGAGATTTCACCACAGAGTCAGCAGCCGAAATGTTTTCGAACCATTCCGCCATAGCGCGCTTTTTTTCTTCGGTGCCCCCGTTTATCGATTGGTGAATGAACTTGCCCGTAAACGTGGCGATTGTTTCAATGGCCCTCAGCTTTATTTCTGCTCGTCGCTGACGCTTCCAAAAGTGATGTTGTAACAGTGGAGTTGAAAGAATTGTGAGAAGCGAAGCCATTATGCTGGTGAGACCGGCAGCGATTATAGGATGCCAATTCACACTTTGAACTGTAGCAGTTCCCTCCGGCCAGCGACAACGCCGTGATACGCAAAGATGCGCTGGAAAAACATCCGCAGGCTTAACCGTTTTCTTGGCGAAAGGTGTTACGTGTGATGGGTGCATGACAATTCGGCGCACATTCCCGCAGGGAAACTGGCAATGGGCAAGCCGCGAAAGAAGTCGGAAAGAAGAAACAAATGAAAATGACAACGATGGTACTCGCGCTACTATGCGCGCTCCCGGCACTCTCCAAGGAACGGCCAGACCCGAAACTTCGGAGCGTGACCGCCATTTTCATCACGGGAAACAATCAGGCCGCCGAGGGTGCGCGCCATGAGCTAGAAGGGAAGCGGACCTGTTTCACTCTGGCCACCAAAGCGGATGATGCCGATGCGGTGCTGGCTATCGACGCCTCGACACAGAGCGAAGGGAGCGAAAGCGGCGGGCTCGGCGGCGGCTTCGGCGGGCGGCATTGGATCGTTTCCGGCACGCTCACCCTGAAATCGGGGGATCTGGTCTGGTCCCACAGCGAACGGTTTATGGACGCCCCGTTTAAGAGCGGAGGGAAAACCGCTGGCAGCTTGCTCATTCGGCATTTAGCTGATGCGGCGTCGTGCAAGGAACGGTAAGCTGGGTTGCTTGTTTTAAGGGGCGAAAACTCCTTTGTGGGACACGAGCCAGCCGGTCAATTCGGCACACCGCGATAGATCGCGATATGCCGCCAAGAGTTTAGTAACGGTTTCACAGCGGCACCTGGATGAATAAAGCCAATACCGCTAAAGCGATCGGCCTGCGCTCAAGGCCGCCTGTGACGCGGTCAGAATAAGCAGGTGCGAGTCGGTTTATCAGTCCTAATCTGCTACGGAAGTGCCATCGGTACCGGCGTATAATGTCCCATATTTGATACACTGCTCCTGTGCGGCCCATCATCTTCCACCCGAAGGCGCGGGGCATCCTCGTGTTTCACGCTCGCCAAGAAGACGCAGCAGACACCGCCGCTGGAAATTGAATTGGCCAGAAAGCGGCTGAAGGGGATTCTCGATGCCTAAGATCAAGCCCATCGTTGCGAACACACCGGAGGAACTGGCCTCCAGTTTGGGACTGTCCACTGGCGCTGCCAAGGAATGGCAGGTGCAGCGAGTCCTTCTGAAGCGCCTCAAGGAGATTGCAGGCCGAGAGAAGATCACGCATGCGGACATCGCAAAACGAGCGGGAACTTCGCGAACCAGGGTGACCGCGATTCTGAACGATGATATCGAGCACGTCTCGACTGATCTCCTGATCCGCATTTTGGCGTCTCTGGGTTACCGCGTGAAGGTGTCGGTGGTCAGGTCGGATACGGCACCGTAAGCCCCTGATCGCCGGCAATAATCATCGCAACTGCATTGAAGTTGCTGAACGACTTGCGAGGGTCTATGCCGAAAAGGGCAGCTTACGCACCCGGCTGCCAGTTCCGGTTCGAGCGTTGGCAGCGCCCGCAACAGCACTGCGATATAGTCGTGAGCGACCAGCAGATTTGGCTCTCGGAAGAGGATGAACGAGGGGCGTTCTGCTTCCTGCGCCGCCAAAATGGTACCAAAATCCGAGTCCGCCGAAACGACAATGCGGTCTTCGGCAAGAGCCCGCGCGAGAATCACTTCGTCCCTGGCGGCTTGCATGGCATACGCTCGGACGTGCACCGCGTCGTGTCCGGCCGAAACAAGCAAGTCGGCCAGAAGTGGCGGCAGGGCGTTATCGATTAGGAATTTCAAACTGCTTCTGGAAGAGGCAGTTCCCGCTCCATGGCTGACGCTGCAGCGAAACGTAGGCACTCGCGGATATCATCCACCCGCAGGTCCGGGTACTGGCTGAGGATGTCGCTTTCGGACAGGCCACCCGCCAGCAATCGCAGCACGGTGGCCACGGGAATCCTAAGGTGGCGCACGCAAGGAACACCGCCCATTTGCGCAGGGTCCACAGTGATACGCTCAAAGTTCTTCATTTGCGTGCTCTGGGGGTATTCTCGCAGGTCATCGCAACACAGAGCAAGCGGATCCAAGCCGAATACGTGGAAGTGATCCTGCCGGATGGTAGACTCGGTGGCGCCGAATGCCGACGATCAGCACATTCTACAGGATCCTGATTCGCATGTTCTTCAACGACCATCCGCCGCCGTATTTTCAGGCACAATACGGCGAATTCGAGGCAAGCATCGACATCCAGACGTCGGGGGTCCTCGAAGGGTAGTTGCCAGGCCGCGCTTAGAACTTGGTCAGGAATGGGCGATGATGCATAAAGAGGGGCTGTTGGATGACTGGAGGTCCGCCGTGTATTGGGACGTCGTCGAAGTAATACCGGAGCCAGACTACTGTCTATTTGTAAGGTTCAAAGATGGATTGAAGGGCCGTGTGCGGTTGCTTCCGGAAGACTTGAAAGGCGCGCTTGGGCCGCTGCTCGACACGGAGTTCTTCAGACGCGTCTATATCGATTCCGGCGCGGTTGCATGGCCGGGTGATATTGACTTGGCGCCCGATGCGATGTATGCCCAAGTGGCGCAGGAGCACAGCGAGCGGGAGCAGGCATCATAACGAGCTGAGCCTTGCTGCTACCTCACTGCGGCGAGCATCTCCGTCGTGGCGTCGGCAACTCTACTAAACTGCTCCGACCCAATATCAAAAATGTTGGCGACCACGGACCGATTCACAGTGACCAGGAAGGTATTGGCTACGGCCGGGTTCAGGTTGTAAACACGCGCCGCAGCGTCCTTCGGTCCCTTCCGGAAGTACGTCAAGGGAATTTCGAGATGGGCGGAACGGTTTAGCTCTTCAAGCCACTTCTTGGCGCTCTCGCCGGCAATGATCATCGCAACCGCGTGGAAGTTGCGCGACTTGTTCTTCAAATACAGGTCGTTGAGCTGAATGATCTGCTTCGCGGTGGCGTCCGAAGTGTCGCGGAAAAACGCGAGGACGTCCGGCGCCTTATCGTAATCACAGACGTAACAGATCAGTTCCCCTTTGTGGGGCCCGGTGACGTCCGAGACTGGAATCGATTGCGTGGTGGCGCCGATGGCGAGCCCGGAAATTATGTCGGCGGCCAACGCGGCTGCGCACACCAGAACCGGGCAGAGGATCGGTAATTTAGATAGAAGGCTGAGTCTCATCATTTCGCCGGCTTCTCGTCGTCCTTGCTCTCGGTTTTGTACTTCAGGTCAAGCCACTTAAACCAACCGCCTTTGAGAACCTTCACTTTGCGGTAACCCAGAAGACTGAACTGGCGGGCCATGTCGGAGGAGTCTTCGTGATCCTTGCAGGCGCAATAGAGGACGAGCGTTTTCTCGCGAGAGAGAGACGCTGGTGCGGTGAGGTTCTTGGTGTACGGAAGGTTGACGGCGCCGGGGATATGCTCGTCTTCCCAAATCGGAGGAGCGGCGGTGTCGACAATCACGATATCGGTCGAATGTTCGTCGATATGCTTCTGCAAGTCTTCCGGCGACATGAAGTCGGGCACATAGACGTAGTCCTCGCGGCATTCGCCGTCGACGAAAGCGCCCTTGCACTCCTGGGCGAAGCTGGACGCCGGCAGCAGCACGCCGAGCAATACCGGGGCTAGTAATGCGGGCAGCAGATAGCGTCTATGGTTCATGAAAACCTCCAACAAATCCAACCCCCGCTCCCTGACGGTCGCGGTTCGGTAACAAAGGAACGATTTCGCGCTCCACCTCTTCCTTGGATGTCAGGCCGTCATGCTTACTGCAAATCCTGCCGTCGCGGGCAATCACAAAAGATGTCGGGAGCGGGAGTTCTCCAAAAGCTGGCACCAGATCGTCCCGCCCGGCGCCGAGCAGAATCGGATAGTTGATCTTGAGCCGCCTGGCGAAGCGCTTCACATCCGAGGTGGACTCATCCATCGAAACGCCGATCACCACCAGGCCGCGCGATTGGTAGGTGTTGTATAACTCGATGAACCCCGGTATCTCCTTCAGGCAAGGAGGGCACCACGTGGCCCAGAAGTCCAGCAGAACCACCTTGCCTTTGTAATCGGACAGGGTAAAGGGCTTGCCGTGGAGATCTTTGAGGGTGAGATTGAGGTTCGCGAGTTTCGCGCTGGCGCTGCAGACTCCCTCCGCGGTTTCCGATCTCGCCGGCTGCGATGCGGTCGCGCACCACAGGGCCAAGGCGATCGCGACGCGAACGGCTGTTATCGGTGTCTGCCGCACTGAGCCTCTTATCTCCAATCGTCGACCTTGACGCTTTTCCGATAGGCGCATTCATTCACACTCCACCGGATGTTGCCGCTTCCTCCGACCACCACCACCTCGACATTGTCGAGATACGGAATGGGCGCGTCTTCGGGAAGTTTCAACCACGTGGCGTAGGGCTCGCGTCCGGCGCGGGCCGGCCCCAGTTTATAGTTGATGACTTCCTGGTCGAGCCAATAATGATACTTGGGAACCGTCACGTTCTCCTTCACCCATTTGATCAGCTTCTCCTTGCTGTCGAAGCCGAAACGAAGCAACGGAGGGGTTACCGAGGGGTCGATCAGCAGCAGCTTCCCGCCGCGCTGGGGAGAACCGACGCCGCCGATGAAGCGTTTCAGCGTGTAGTCCCAATCCTCGTCCGCGAGCACCATCATTGTGTTTTGACTCTGGCAACCGTCGAACGTGCTGACCACGCTATCGTCCATCTGGAAACCCTTCTGCACGTGCAGGGGCTGCCAACCCGCCGGTAGACCGGCGATGTTTTCCGCGAATACTGCCGGGACGTCTGCCATGGGATTGCCTTGAACGCCCTCGTACGTGTGACCCGGCACGGATCCGCCGGTGGCGTTCATCGACAATAGGCTCCACGCGCGGCCGACGAGCGCCCCCGCGTTGTTGTAAAGTCCCAGGGCGCCGGTGCTGGAGTTTAAGTCCAGCTCGTGAACAATCTTGCCGTTGAAGACCGCCATCGCCGCCATGGAGGATGTGGAGCTGGAATGCGCGTCCGTCTGCGAAGCAGCCAGGGCGAGGATCGCGGGGAACATTTCGGGCTTCGCGCCCGCCATCACGGCATTGATGGCGACCGTTTCCACGGTGTATTCCCACGCCTCCCTTTCTCCGGTGACGCGCATCTTACCGACGATTTCATCGGGCCGATGTTTGGTGGCCTTCAGCATCGCCGCAACCCGCTCTTCGGTCGGCATCACGATGGGAAGCTGGTCGGTCCAGAAACGCTCGTCGAAGTACTTTTGGATATTCTCAGCGGTGTCGGGTCCGATGAAGCGCTTCTTCTCTCGCTTGACGGTGCCCGTCTTCTTCTCCTCGTCATTCAACGGCCGCGTCAGTTGGTCTGCGATTTCCGCCATGAAAGGCCGCTTGGTGACGGGATCGTCACCGGCAATGTACGCATCGAGCTCTTTCCGCGTCTTTCCTCCCACGGGCGTATGTGTGAAGACGAGCCGGAGAGCCGGCATACCTTCTTCATAAGCTTTGTCGTGAACCAGGTCGACTAAGGCGTCGATGATGACGCCGACCGCGGGGATACCATAGTGCGACTCCACTTCTGCAACATGGCCGACGACCGCCGGCGCGCAGGTGCTTCAATGGCCTATGGCCATGACCATCAGGCCGTCTACGGATTTGATCTCCTTCCACAGGTCCGGGTCATCGGCTGAGTACGCGCCCTTCTTGGCACGGAATATGGTTTTGACGTCGGGCATGTGGACGGCCATCCAGGCCTGCATCTGTTGCAGAAACTTGTCGCCGCCATCGAAGGTCTCGTCCACCAGGTAGACCGTCTTGCCAGAGAGACTGGCGGGACGCGGCGCCATGGACCTCCGCTCAATGGGCGGGGGATTGCCTGTCGGATTCAATACCGTGTACCGGGCTTCCTCGGCCGCCGAGGCGGTCCCGGCACAAGCCATGGCGAGCCCAAAGAGCGCGAGCCCTCCAATAACTTGTGGAGCACTGTGTGAGCGTGTGGCGAGCGACATGCCGATCCCTCCTGCCCCAGAAGTCTACAGGGCTGCGTGCCGCAAAGCAACCGCTCGAATTAGTTACTAAGAGGTTGCCGAGGAACCCGGACGTTGCCGATAGAGTTTCCAGAATCTAATAGATTCCCGGAAGCAGCCGCGATGTGCGCTTGGCGTATGCACGGTATTCGTCGCCAAATTGCATATCGAGCAGCCGCTCTTCTGCATGGATGCGGCCAAGAAGCGGCGGTATGAGGAGTGCCAGAAGCAATAGGCCGACACCCGAACGAAAGCCCAGGGCCCAACCGAGCGCGGTCAGCAACAGACCGAGATAGCTCGGGTGACGGATGCGCCGATAGATGCCGGTGGTCACGAGCGTATGGCCGGATTGGATGGCAACGAGGCCGCTGAACCGGCGGCCGAGGACAAATACCGGCCAGAGGCGCAGCACGCCCCCCGCAGCGAAGATGGCTATGCCCACCCAGCGGATGGCATCGGCGTCAATCGTCCAGAAATCGATGCGATCTGTGTAGGCCGGCAGGAAGCCAGCCAAGATTCCGATTACGCCGAATGCGGCAAGAACCCAGCGGTTGCCACGATCCTCGCGCACCCCGGGGCTTAGGTTTCCACCGGCGAACATCGCAACCAGTGCCATCGCCAAGGTTACGAGTGCCAGGACGATTCGCGCAGGATTCGAGAAGAAGGGCGCCCCACCCCAGCCGAGAATAGCAAGGCCGAGGTATGCGGCAGTGGTGAAGACAACCAGGACGAATCTTGCGGCGAGGCCCATCATTCGCCTCTGTTGTCATTGTATCCGGCTGACGGCGCGATCGCTTCTACGGCCGGCCCAGGGCGTACCAGATCACGAAGTCCGTCATCGGCGGCGTCGCCCCCAGTTGGCGCATCCGGGACGCGTTCTGACCGCGGTGATGCTGACTATGAGTGATCGCTTGCAGCAACAACACGCCGGCCGGAGCCGTAAACGGACCATTCGGCCCACGAGGCAACGCAACCGTCTTGTCGAGATCGGCGGACCCCAGCGCCGCTGCCAGGTCCGCCTGAGCCTTCCCCATCGCCGCTTCCAAGTCGTCGATGGACTCGATTTCCTTCATCCCCGCCATGTCCGGCGTGTCGCCACGAGCGAGAGTGACCAGCATCTTCTGCGCCATCACCATGTGATTCAACCGCGTGCGGATCTCCGCATCGTCTAGCAAGGTGGCATTTTCACGCAACGTCTTCCAGTGCGCCGAATCCGCCCAAGCCTGATGGCGTGCGAGGTCCGTCAATAATTCTGGGTTCATAGTTCTCGCTCACTTCCTTAACACCGATTGCCAGTTCAGCACCACCGTGATCGGCGCCGTAGCAGCAGAACCCACCTCTGTGCTGGCGAGGATCTGGCTGCCGTCCGGAGTCAGGTCCCACAAATTCGTGAGGCCGCCCGTTGCCGGTCCACCTATGGCGAGATCGAAAAGCGGCGCGGGCACGCCGGGCTTGATCGAGGAACCGCTCGTATCCACATCCACGGCCATCAGTTTTCGGCGCGGTGATTTCATACGGGCCGAGCCTGTCTCCAGCAGTCAGTCGCATGAGTTTAGACCAGTGTGCCGCGGGCTAGTGCGCCGGTACCTCCGGAGCCGCGTTTCTGGGAGGCGGCGGTGGGGCCGGTTTTGGCAACTCCGCCTTCCCGTCCAGCGCGAACACAAACATCATGGGTGGATGTTCTATCTTCTCGTCATTCGGGCCCACGATGGGCGCCGGCCGCCCCAGGCCGCCCTGGAACGCCACGTATTGCTTTCCATCCGCTTCATAAGTGATCGGCGGCGCCATGCCGGTGCGGCCGGTCTGGACCTCATACAGGATCTCGCCCTTGTCGGCCGTCACCGCCCGGAAGCGCCCGTCGTTGATCGACTGGAATACCAGGTTCCCCGCCGTGGTCACGGTGCCGCCGCCGATGCCGCCCCCGCCCTCGATGCGCCACGCCGGCTTCTGGTTCACGGGATCCCACGCTTCGAGCGCCGTACGCATGCCCTCGGCGGTCGGCGGCCCGATCACGGGTCCGCCAATCGGCTTGGGATCGTGCTCGCTGCGATTGTATCCGCTGGTGCCGGGGCGATACTCTGCTTGCGCCGCATAGGTGTAAGGTTGCAGGAAAACCGGGATATAGACATAGCCGGTGGCGGGATTATAGGACATCGGCGACCAGTTGTGCGCGCCGCCGCCGGTCGGGAACAGCGAAATCGGCTCGGTATCGTAGTAGGCCTCGGGATTCACGATGGGGCGGCCCTTCGCATCCAGCCCGCTGGCCCAATTCGTCTTCACATAGGGAGCGCCGGAAATGAACTCGCCCGTCACGCGATCGAGCACCCAGAAGAAGCCGTTCTTCGAGGCTTGCGTGATTACCTTTCGCCGCTTGCCCTGGATGGTCAGGTCCAGCAGCATGAGTTGTTGCACGCTGTCATAGTCCCAGTTGTCATTGGGCGTGGTTTGGAAGTACCACTTGAGCTGGCCGGATTTGAGGTCCACCGCGAGGATGGAACAGGTATAAAGGTTGTCCACGCCCTGAGCGCCGCGGAATTTCTGCACCCACGGTTCGGCGTTGCCGGTGCCCACGTAAACCAGGTTTGTTTCGGGATCGTAGGCGAAGCCGTCCCATACCGCGCCACCGCCGCCTTTAGTCCAAAAGTCGCCGCCCCAAGTCTTGAGCGCGGCCTTCATTGCGTCGTTCTCCGGGGGCAATTCTGGATTGCCGGGAACCGTGTAGAACTTCCACGCCTTCTGGCCGGTCGTGGCATCGAACGCCGCGAAGAACCCGCGCGTGGGCTTGTCGCCGCCCGAGGCCCCGATGATCACCTTACCGCCGGCGATCCGCGGCGCCATGGTCAGCGTGTATAAATCCTGCGGAAACGCCACGCGCGATTCCCACACTGGTTTGCCCGTGATCGCATCCAGGGCCTGGAGCCGGCCGTCGTTAAGGGGGGCGATGACCATGCCGTTGTAGAGCGCGAGGCCGCGGTTCACGATGCCGCAGCAAATCTTCGGCCGCACCGCGGTCTGATTGATTTCCGGATCCCAACGCCACAACTCTTTGCCGGTGCGCGCGTCGAGCGCATAGACTACGCTCCACGTCGTGATGCCATAGAGAGTGTTGTTCCACATCAGTGGCGTTCCCTCTTGATTCCCGCCCCCGGCGCCGACCACGTAGGACCACTCCAGCCCGAGCCGCTTGGCATTGGTGTCGTTGATCAGCTTCAGGGTGCTGTAACGCGTCTCGCTCTGGCTGCGTCCGTAGCTTAGCCACGAACCGGGCAAGGCATCATCCGCCACGCTCCCGGCGTCGCGCAGAACCTTTGAGTCTACGTTCACCGGCTTCGCGGTCTTTTGCGCCGGCAGCCACGTGGCTCCGGCAAATGCCAGGATTCCGACCACCAGGGCGGCGCGCGGCCACGCAAATTTAGACCCGGATTGCGTCCTCGTGAAAATCATGCGATCCAAGGTATCATGAGCGGCTCCACGTTGCAGCTAGGCGCCCTTTGGGGCGTTGAACCAGAAATGCGCGCTGCTGCGAGGCGTGATGTAGCTTCGCCGTCACGCTGCGACGGTGCGCCGTCGAACCTGTTTCTCAATGGTCTCCCATGACTTCTGCCGGGTAACAATTAATCCCTTCTGAATATTCATCCAGAAATCGGCGCTCGTGCCAAAGTATCGCGCCAGACGCAATGCCGTGTCGGCGGTAATTCCGCGGCGTTCGTTCACAATTTCGCTGATGCGGGTCACCGGTACGTGCAGGTCCAGAGCCAGGCCATTAATCGAAATACCCGACGGCTTCATGAATTCCTCGCGGAGCATTTCGCCCGGATGCACCGGAGTACGGGTAATGTCCCAGCCCTTCTCAGGACGCATGATGCTCATAACTCTGCTTTCCTCCGTTTAGTGGTAATCGACAATCTCCTCGTCATAAACGCCATCACTCTCCCACCGGAAACAAATGCGCCATCATCGGTAATGCGAATGCTATGCTGCCCGGCCCGGTCACCCTTTAGAACCTCCAACCGGTTCCCCGGAGGTATGTTCAGTTCGTCGACGCTCGTGACCGAATCGATCTGAACGGAGCGGGGTTGGTTTGAGGCCTTGGCTGGCACCCAAGGAGGCGATACAACCAGTTGCCCACTACTGCTAGTCCATTTTGCTGCGATGGAATGCGAAAAAACAGGCTCCATCGAAGGGCTCAGGTGTATAATCACGCTGTTTCAGACGCCAAAATGGAAATCCCGGTCAAGTTCACATGCTTCGGCGCTAGATCAGGGATGGGAACCTGTTCCGGGGGAATCACCGGCCAGAATTGGAGGTCCGCAATGGCGAAAACCCTAAATGTGGCGTTCGCGTCGGTAATGTTCCTGCTCACTTCCGCGGTGGTACGGGCCGACGTCGTCCTTAATGTGACCAGCTACTCGATGTACAACGGTGGCAGGGGCGGTTTCATTTACCAGGACACTGGCTATCTCCCCTGTGTAGCTAATGACTGCACTACCACGGGGGCGTTCCTAAGCGGAGGAACGGGACAGTTGACCAACGGGAACGATCCGTCGAGCAATTGGGATGCTGGGCAAGGCCCATCTGGGGATTACTGGATTGGCTGGGACACCGCAGAGACGAACGGGACCGACCCTGTTGTGACCTTCAATTTCGGCGCCTTCGATACGATACACTCGATTACGGTCTGGTTTGACAATACACTCGGCGGCGGCGATGTTGGTGCTCCCGGGGAAATCTTGGTTGACGGGACGCCATACGTTCCCCCTCAAGATACGAGCGGGCCACAAGGGTACACCATATCTGGCCTGGACATAGCCGGCAGTAGCGTCGATGTACAATTTGACCAGGGAGCAGATCCGTGGATAATGATCGGCCAAGTCACCTTTAACGGGACGGTCGGTGTAACCGCCGTTCCGGAGCCCTCCCCGGTTTTGCTGCTGTCGGTACTGACCGGATTCATTTTATTAATTCGGAAGCGCGCGAGCAGCATCTAAGCCGCCCCTGGGTTACAAAAACGGTCGGAAGCGTTCACGGCATTGGGAATACTCCGGTAGCAAACTGATATCTCGATGCGGGGAAGCGCACAGCTATCTTGCTATATCTGCTGGAGTCGCCGACGACTTGAAGCAAATCACTTCTGGGAGTTGAAGTAGGGAGCGTCGCCAGTCAATACGTTACAGAATCCCATTAGAACTTCCTTGGCAATGGACGCTGAACCAATTTGCCCACCGCTACGCGGTTGAGTTCCAGCGGCGGCTCTTACCGGTCTCGAACAGCGTCCGGGTCTGTTTCTCCGCGAAGCTCTCGAGCGACGGCAGTCTGCGAGTCCCACCAACCTCCGTTCGCGGCCGACTGATTTCGGCGGCGAATTGAAGTAGAATCGTTGCGACCGAATTCCAGCGGAATTTGCATGCATTCCGAGCCGCTTACACTTCGCTCGTTCCAAGCGGCAGGTTGTTGGAAGGGAGATCCTCATGCAGACGTCTCGACAGCATCGCGCCACGCCGCTCCTGGCGCTGACTCTCATCAGTTGCGCCACCGTACTAAGCGCGCAGCAGCCGGCCGTAGTCGACTTGACGGTCTTGAAAAACGCCGGCACATCCAATGACCAACTCCCCGGCTCCTGGCTTACCTATGGGAAATCCCAGAGCGAGACGCGCTACAGCCCTCTGAAGCAGATCGACACTTCCAACGTGAAGCGGCTCGGCTTGGCCTGGTCGTACGTGCTGGGCGATGGCGGCGGGAATCAGGAAGGCACGCCGCTGGTTTGGAATAACACGATCTACGGCATCACGTCGTGGAGCGTGGTGTACGCGGTGGACGGCCGCACGGGCAAAGAGATCTGGCGGTGGGATCCGGCGGTCAATCAGGCTTTCATGCGTACCAAAACCAACTTAATTGTGAATCGCGGAATCGCGCTGTACAACGGGATGATCATGGCGCCGGCCCTCGACGGGCGGATGTTTGCACTGAATGCTCTTACCGGGAAACCGATCTGGGAAACGCGCGTCGCCTATCCCCAGGATGGGTACTACATGACCATGGCGCCTCGGATCGCCGGCGGCAAAGTGATCATCGGGGCGTCGGGCGGCGACCGGCCCACGCGCGGGTTCTTCGCGGCGTTCGATGCCATGACGGGCCAGCGCGCATGGAAGTTTTATACCGTTCCGGGCGATCCGAGCCAGCCTTACGAGAACGAGGCCATGCGCGTGGCCGCCAAAACCTGGGGCGGCGACTTCTACACCAAGGGCGGCGGCGGAGCGGTGTGGGACGGATTCGCCTACGATCCCGATGCCAACCTGGTTTATGTCGGCACGGGCAATGCCGAGCCGTGGACGCAGAAATTCCGCGGCGCGCAGAACATGGACAACCTGTATACGTGTTCGATCCTGGCGGTCGATCTGACCACAGGGCAGCTCAAATGGCATTTTCAGACGGTGCCCAACGACAACTGGGATTTCGACAGCGTCCAGCAGTTGATGCTGCTCGACCTGACGATTGATGGGCGCACGCGCAAGGTTTTAACGCAGGCCGCGAAGAATGGATTCTTTTACGCGATCGATCGGGTCAGCGGGCAGTTCGTCTCCGGGGCTCCGTTCGTGAAAGTGAACTGGGCCAAGGGCCTCAACGATAGCGGGCGTCCTATGGTGAATCCGGAAGCTTACTACGATCTGGAACCGCTGGCAGTGTATCCCACCGGCGGCGGCGCCCACAACTGGGCGCCGATGTCGTTCAATCCGAATACGGGGTTGGTGTACATTCCCGCCTCCTACACGAGTTACACGTATCAAGCGGCTGAAGAGTTCAAGCCAAATAGCAACGGCGATCTGCGCACCAGCGCTCCCGCGCGACAGATTAAGGCTCCGGCCATCGGTCCAACGGCGCCGGACGGCGTTCGCGGCGGCTTGCAGGCTTGGGATCCGGTGAAGCGGAGGCTGGTCTGGCGCGCGGATGGCGGCGGTGGCATTGGAGGCGGAACCGTGACCACCGGAGGAAACCTGGTTTTCCATGTGATCAACGATGGGCACTTCATGGCCTATAGCGCCGACAAGGGCGAGAAGCTGTACGAGCTTCAAATCGGGCGGACTGGTATGGCGCCGCCGATCACTTACGAAATCGACGGCAAGCAGTATGTGGCCTTCATGGGCGGTCTGGGCCGCGCTGGGACCCCGGGCCCCAATGACGCCAAGGCCGAAAACCCGCCCATGCTGTTCGTGTTTGCACTCGACGGGAAGGCCGAGCTTCCCGCGCCTGCTCCGCCGCCGCCTCCGAGAAACGCGGCTCCGGCGCCGGAAGTTCGCTAGAGACGGGCGGCGCCGCGTTACCGAGCCGCGACCGCAAGGGAGCGGGGTTGGGGTTGTTCGGCTGAACCCTGCCTTTGAATGCATGCAAAGGAGTGCATGCAAAATACCTGACCAGAAAGACGCAACGGGGAGTCAGGAAAGCGGCCGAAGTGCGGGGACTGCCAGTCCGACGCTCAGCGCCAACCCGTCGACCCCATCCAACACGTCCGGAGGAGTGTATACGGGCGGCTACGGCTTTATCGCTACGCTGGGAGGAGCGGGCGATACGACGCGTTCCGGCCAAATCGTCGCGCGGTTCACCTTCTGAGGCGGCTGGCACTCGTGTAGGTAGGGCGGACCCCCCGGTCCGCGGTCGGCCCCCTGGCCGACCTGCTTGGGTTTGATCCCTCCGAGCGAAGAACGGTCGGGGCGACCCGTGCGGACCGGGGGGTCCGGGTTCTATACTTAAGCTCTAATTGGACGCATGACGCGCTTCGACCCTTCACCATTACTTGCCCCTTTCTCCATCAAGGGGATTACGCTGCCGAACCGCTTCGTGATGCCGGGAATGCAGCGCCAATGGTGCGACGACGGGCGTCCACAATCGCGGCTAGCGGAATACTACCGGCGTCGCATTGAAGGCGGCGTGGGCCTCATTATCACGGAATCTTGCGCGGTCGATCATCCCTCCTCCACCAGAACGCCGCTGTTTGCGCGGATCAACGACGCGACGCTAGACGCGTGGGCCGAGTGCTTTGACGCGGTTCGCGGTGCGGGCGGTCATATGTTCATGCAGTTGTGGCATGAGGGAGCCATCAAGAAGGAAGGCGGAGACGGCCAATATTCCCAATATCCGACGCTCAGTCCATCCGGCCTCGTGCATGCGGGCCAGCCCAATGGCCGTGCCGCAACCGCGGAAGACTTAGAGGCGATCAAGACGGCTTTTGTGCGCGGCGCCCTTGCGGCGCAGCAGATCGGGGCCAGTGGTGTCGAGGTTCACGCCTGCCACGGCTACCTGCTCGATCAGTTTCTGTGGGCCGACACGAACCGGCGCACCGACGGTTACGGCGGCGACGACATCCGTGCTCGCGTGCGCTTTCCGGCTGAGATCGTCGCCGCGATTCGGAAAGCCGTAGGTTCCCAGTTTCCAATATCGCTGCGGTTTTCACAATGGAAAGAGGTCAACTACAGCGCTAGAATCGTTTCCACACCCGAGGAACTTCAGATCATGCTATCGGTGCTGAGAGCTGCCGGCGCCGATATCTTCCATGCTTCCGCCCGCTATTTCTGGACTCCGGAATGGCCCGGTTCCGATCTTGGCCTGGCAGGCTGGACCAAGTCTGTAACCGACGTCCCGGTCATTGCCGTTGGAAGTGTTGGGCTGGACACGGACGTAATGGACAATTTTTTCGGCAAAGAAGCCAACTCGACAGGCGAAGCCGGTATCCGCGAGTTGCTGCGCCGGTTCAACAATGCGGAATTCGATCTAATCTCGATCGGTCGCGGCCATATCGGCGATCCGGATTGGGTGAAGAAGTTTGCGCAAGGCAGGCACTCTGAGATTCGCATGTTCACAAAGAAGGACCTGCTCGGAGACATGGAAATCGAAGGCTTCGTGGACGAGGCGCATCGTAGCAATCCCTAACCACCCGGCAGGAAGCCCAGGTGATGCGCGGGCGGAAAACCGTTGCAAGCTCAGAGGCCGGGGTTCTAAAATATCTCAAGGCCACCTTAATAGGAGGAGCGGATGCTCTCCACGCGAGTGCTTGTTTGCATTGGGTCGCTTGCCGTCAGTTTGATATGGGTCAATACGGCGGCCGGAGATACATACCAGGTCATTGTCATGGGCAAAGTGACCATGGAAGACGGTTCTGCGCCCCCGTTTACGGTTGGCATTGAGCGGGATTGTAGCGACATCCAGGGTTCGACGCCGGGACCGATCGCGAACAAGAAAGGCGAGTTCCTGTGGAAGATGGAGTTCGATCCTTTCCTCCAGCGAACTTGTTGGATCCAGGCTAATTACCCCGGGTATGTGTCCAGCCGCGTGGAGGCCTCGGCGATCAACGCCACGTCCCACGACCCGACCTTCCGGCTGCCAGCACCACTGATCCTTTCGCGGGCCGTCCCGGGACCCTACTCCATTGTTGTATCTGACGCGGACTTGCCGTCCAAGGCCAAGACCGCATTCCGCGAAGGGATGAAGGCCGCTGACGCCGGAAAGTTCGCCGAGGCCGCTAGTCAGTTGGAAACCGCGGCGGCCGCCGCTCCGAAATCGGCGCAGCTTTGGCACGCTCTCGGGATTGTGGATGAGAAGCTCGACAAAGCGGCAGACGCGCGGAAAGCGTATGAGCGCGCCATTGCAGACGATCCGAAATTTCTCCCCGCCTACGTGACGCTGACGCGCGTATGCCTGAGAACCAAAGACTGGCAGGGCGCTTCTCAAACAGCCGATGCTTTAATCAAGGCCGACACCAAACATCTCTATCCGGAGATCTATCTCCACCGCGCCGTCGCGCTCTACGGGTTGAAGGACCTCGCGGGTGCTGAGGCAAGCGCACGCGAGGCCATTCGTCTCGACCCGGCACACAAACGGCCCCGGGAGGAGTACGTGTTAGGGCGGATTCTCGAGGAAAAAGGCGATCTCGCGGGCGCAGGCGAACACATCTCCAAATACCTTGAGCTGGAGCCCGCGCCACTTGATGTCGATTTAGTGCGCGGCCATTTGCAGAACCTTGGAAAGCCCGAAGCCAAGGATATCGAACCCCAACTGGAATTGCTCTGAAGGGTTACTTCTTATAAGCATTCAGAACCGCGACCTCCCTGGCAGCTAATTGTCGATAGCAGATGGGAGATCCCCGTGACTTCGCACCGCGAAGCCGTTAGAGAAATCGTCGCGGCCACGCCTTGCTGATCATCATTCGTCGAGCATCGTTCAGCGAACACCTTGACTGACGGTCGGCGCGTATTAAACTTTATACATGCCGGTTGTATGGACAATGAAAAACAGATCCGTTGGGTAGAGTCTGCCTACGACGATCTGCTGGCATTCCCAAAAGACGCGCGAAAGGAAGCGGGCTTCAGTTAGGGAAGCTCCAGGCCGGACTTGAGCCGACCAATTCGAAGCCGTTCGACGATGTGGGTGCCGGCACAAGAGAGATTCGCATCCGGGATGCGAGCGGCATCTACCGCGTGATGTACGTCGCCAGTTCGAGGAAGCTATCTACGTACTGCATTGCTTCCAGAAGAAGACTCAGGTGGCCAGCAAGCAAGACAAGGCTATCGCCGCGGCCCGCTATCGCACGATGGTCGAGCCAGGAAGGAAAAGAGATGAAGATCGACACCGAAATCCGCCATGTGACGAAGCCGGGCGCGAACCTCTTCCTGGAACTGGGTTTTGCGCCAGACGAGGCCAAACGCCTACAGACCGCGTCTCGCAAACAGATCAATCACACGCGGCTGCTGAAGGAGGAACTGATGGAAGAGTTGTCAGTCTGGATTGCGAAACATCACCTAAAGCAGGCCGAGGCCGCCCAGATTCTCATGGTCTCACGCCCGCGTGTGTCCGACGTGGTGAATAAGAAAACCGCGAAGTTCACCATTGATACACTCGTGGAAATGCTCAGCCGGGTTGGCAAGCCAGTCAAGCTGGCAATCAGTTGACCAGTTGATCCTCTGGTGAAAACGGTTCGGGCAATAGCGGCACCGCTCCCTCACGATCGCGGCTCTTGACCGGCCGTGAGGGAGTGCGGGCCGAAAATAACTCAGAACGTGAATCGCGCCACGATCTGGCCGTTCCGCGGCTGGGTCCCGATACCGGCGACCGTGTTCACATATCCAAAGCCACCGGTGTTTACGCCGTTAGCAACCGTCACAGGGGTGTAAATGGTTGCCTGCGCCGAACCAGCGGCTACCTGATTGCCGGTCGCGGGAGCCGAAAGGAACAGCCGGTTGAAGATGTTCTGGAATTCGGCGCGGATGAACAGATTGTATCGGCCTTCCTTACCCACGCGGAAATTCCGTCCAAAGCTCATCGACTCGGCGGGCTGCCGTTGCCAGCGGACGTTGTTGTAGAAGGGAGCAGCCGTGCCCCACTGTCCGGGAGCCGGATCTACCCACGCGGCGGTGTTGAGAACTGTCTGAGTCTGCGGATTGAAGCATCCGCAGTTCGGATTAAACAACAGCGGATTCACACCGGGAACGGGGTTGTCGGGGTTGACCGGAGCCCCGTTGAACCCACCCTGCCGTAACAGCTGGCTCTCCAGCTGATTGCTGGATGACGGCGTTTCAATCAGCGCACCGTTCTGATAGCGCAGCAACCAGCCGAGCTGCCAACCGCGGACTACCTGGGAAAGCACTTTCATTGCCCCGGTGTCCGCAGTGGGCAACTTGGGCGTCGTGTAGGTGCCGGAAATCACCAGGGCTTCCGGATAAACCAACTGGTTGAGCTGCTTGTTATTCGCATAGTTGAAGATGTCTTCGACGACCGGGTTGTAGTTAAGGAAGATGGGGGCCTCCGAACCGGTACCGTTGTCCATGCCTTTGGACCAAACGAAGGAGGCCTGCGCGCTCAAGCCATGAGAGAAGCGCTTGGTGATTTTGGTCTGCAGCGCGTCATACCAGGTTTTGCCGATGGGAGGCCCCAGGAACGAAGTCGGACCACCAGAAGCCCACTGCGGCACCGGACGGATTGCCTCGGCGACCGTATCCGTCAGCGGAAACCCCGCATAGGGGGGACCAAATCCGGCGGCAATCGCCTGCGGAGAGCCGACCTGTTGCGTCAGCAAAGTCAGATCTGCCGGATTGTTAATGTTGAGCCCGTAATGCGACAAAATTTGGGGTGTCAGACAATTACATTGGTACTGGTCGAGGCCTTCCGCGGACCACCAGACTCCCCGGTTGCCCACATACGTAACTTCCGCGACGATGTCTCTTTGCACTTCGCGCTGTATGCCGACGCTCCACTGCAGAGTGCGCGGCGGCCGGGCGCTCGGATTAAAGATGGTGTTCGGAGAAGACGGCGGCAACAGCCCGTCTGACAGAACTGGCAGTCTGCCCGGATTATAGTCGGGCCACGTTACATTGGGGTAGGGATTGGTTGTGGGAAAACCACTCGGGTACGGACTGATCCCGTAACCGGCTGCGTTGAAGGCATAGTAATTCGCTAGGCTGTATTGAATGCCCTGGGGGGTCTGCACCACACCGTACGAAATACCGGCGCCCGCGCGCAGCACCGTCTTCGAGTTGATCTGGAACGCCGTTCCGACACGCGGCGCGAACGCGTAAGGGTAGTTATGCGAGAGCTGGCAGTTGCAGGTGGCTCCGTAAATTTCGGCGCCCGGAAGGCCTACAGTCGGATCAATCGTGGTGAAGCTGGCGATCGGCATGCGGCCGTGTTCTTCCGTCAAATACGTCTGGTAATCGTAGCGCAGGCCATAATCCACGGTCAGCCTACGCGTGACCTTCCAGCTATCCTGCGCGTACAGCCCCAGGCTGTGATTGCCCGTCTTCGTCTGGGTATAAGGACTGATCTGGATATCGTCCACCAAGCCCAGCATAAAGCTGGCGTAACTGAAGCCGGAGGGAACGGCGAAGTTGAAAGGCAGGAGATTTTGCCAGGGATCGGCGGTTTCAGCGTTGGAAATGCCAAAGGCTCCATTGGACCGCCATTGGCTGCGCTCGGGATACCCGTCGTTAACAAACTCCCCGCCATATTTGAAGGTGTGATTCCCCTTGACCCAAGTCAAGTTGGCGTTGGCTGTTCCCTTTTCTTCCCAGAGGAAGGAAATGAAGGCCGGACCTAGTCCTCCGACATTCGGGCCGCCAAACCCGCCGGTAACGAAGTTTTCCAGGCCGGCGGCGATGTTCGTCGTGGGGGAGCCGTCGAAGAATCCGCCGATCGAGGGGAAGCGGTTGTTTTGGAAATACCCGTTGATACCTAGAGAGGACGCGTTGAAAGACGGATAGTCCGTCGGTTGATACTGTTGAATGTAACCAATGCCCAGGTGCAGCAGCAGAGTGGGCCGAAGGGTCTCATCGAAATTGACGCGCGTGGTCACGTTCCGGTTGGCGGTGACGTTGGGGGCATCGTATGCTGCTGTGACCCCGTTGGCATTGGGCGTGTCGTCCATCAGGCGCGAGAAGTACCAGGAGAGCTTAACGGTCGGGCTGATCGAGTGGTCGAGCTTCCACGAGAAATTCGTGGTGTGCTGCCAGTTTTGGTAGGAGGGCACATTGTAGTTGTTGATGAGGCCGGGTGCGTTTGGCAGCGGGAACATGGCCTGGATCGCAGTGGCGATCGGAGCCATCCTGGTGAGTGGAATCTGCTGGTTGGGGAAAGGAGTGCGGACCTGGGCTCCGTTTACAATACGGGTTGTGTTGGGGTCGAAGATTTCACCGAAGGAGAGCGTCTGGCCGGCCGGGTCTACCGCGGACGCGCCGGTGGCGGTGTTCACGACGGGGGGACTGAAGGCGCAACCGCCAGTCGCGTTGATGTAAGCAAAACAACCGGCCGTGGCAAAATTGCCATTCCTATAGGCAAGGGTAGGTACCGTCCAAAGGCCGTTGGAAATGGTCCTGTTCTCCCGGAATTGCTCGAAATTGAAGAAGAAGAACGTCCGGTTGGTTCCGTTGTAGATCTTGGGAATGCGGATGGGGCCGCCGATGGTGCCCCCAAAATCGTTACGGCGCACCGCATTGCGGATGTGCTGGCCCTCTTTGGCCGCGTTCTCCGTGCCTGCATCGGTGAACGGCAAGCCGGCATCCAGCGCCTCGTTCACGAAATAATCGTAGGCGCTGCCGTGCAAGCCGTTGGTGCCCGACTTCATCGTGAAGTTGAAATAGCCGCCGCCAGCCTGGCCATACTCCGCGGCGAAATTACTGGTTTGGACGTTGACCTCTTGGATGGCGTCTACCCCGGCGCCCTGGCTAAGCTGCTGCATGACTTTCCAGATGTTGCCGGTGGAATCCTGGCCTTCGATGCGGAGGGATTCGCTGTTGCTTGGCTGCCCGTTGACCACCAGCGCTGCGTCGTTGCCAAAAGTCACGCCGGGAAGCAACTCCGCAGTCTGCAGGGGGTTCCTAATCTGGCCCATGGTGTTGGGGCCGGCGGCGCCGAGGAGGTTCCCGCCCCCAATGGTGAGCACGGGAAGCTGATCCGCATCCGCTATGTCGACCCGATGGCTCAGCTCTCCGCTTTCGGTCTTGAGCAAGGGCGCCGTATCGGCGACGGTTACGGTCTCGGTATTCGCGCCGAGATCCAGGTGCACATCTTTGCGCGTATCGGTGGCCGTAATCACCTGAATGTTCGACTCTATGAACTTTTTGAAGCCAGCCGAAGTCACCGTAATCTCGTAGGTGCCCGCCGGCACCGAGAAGACGTAGTTTCCTGTTGACGATACGCCGCCGCGATAAATGACGCCCGTATCGGTGTTTTTGACTTCAATTTGAGCCGTCGGAACAACCGCCCCGGCAGGGTCGGAGATGGTCCCCGTAATTGTGCCTTGGTTAGTCTGCGCAAACGCAGTTACACCGGTCAGAAACACTATGGCCGCAGCCAAGATAGATCGCATCGTCAACCGACCTCCTCGTTACACATGAAACGCGAGCTTGGAAACCTAGCAAAAAACCTAGAAGCTCGGGCGATTATATCCGCGTAATATGTGAGAGTCGATACCTCCAGGTTGATAGTCGAGATCAACCGAATTGATACCCACGCTCGGTTTTCGCCCGCACCCGAGGCAGCTGTGCAGATGACTATGTAAATTCGCGTTGAGTGGGGCGGCGCCATGCGCTGCCCCGTCGGCGGCCAGCGTGCTGGGCAGCGCATGGCGCCGCCCCACACATTACCGTCCTAGCTGCTGGAGCACCTGCTGCGCCTGCGTGCGCACTTCGGCATCGGAGCCATTGGCGGCGATGGTCAACTGCTGGCGCGCGGCCCGTGTATTGCCGCTCCGCCCCAGAGCCATAGCCAACTCGAAATGGGCGCGCCAGAGATCTGGTTGCAACCGGACTGCGGTTTCCAACTGCCGCGTGGCCGCAGCCAATTCGTTGTGATCGGCCAGGAGCCGGCCATAATCCACTCGTGCTTCCGCGGAATCCGGTTTCAGCCGTATCGCCTGCTCGAATTGAAAGCGCGCTTCGGGGATCTCGCCGCGCGTGGCCAGCACACGCGCCAGGTTCAGACGCCACTCGGCGACGCCGGGCTGGATGCGCAGCGCATCACGAAACTGCTGCTCGGCGGCAGCCTGATCCCCCATGCCCCATTCGACATTGGCGAGATTGTTGCGCAACTCGGGCAGTTCCGGATCCAGGACAACCGCGCGCTCTAAATCCGCTCGCGCCTCCGCTCCCTTGTCCTGTTGCCAAAGAACCCAGCCCAGCGTGCCCCACTCCACCGGCTCGTCAGGCGCCAGTCCAATGGCGCGCCGCAGCACGGCTTCCGCTTGTGGGAACTGCCGGTTTTCCATGAGCGCGTTGCCAAGCTGGGTCAAGCGGAACGCGGTTGGCTCCCGGCGCGCCGCCTCCTCGAAATACGGGATGGCCTTCGCCCATTCGCCCGCCGCGCCGTATCCGAGGGCGAGTTCCGCATAGAAACCGGTTTGCGCGGGATGGTATCGCTCCAACAAGTTCGCCAGCCGCGGTAAACCCGCCGTCAGATTCCGCCGGTAGTGAACCTGGGCGGCGGCGGTGTACAGGGCGTTCTCCGGGGTATCGGCGAGCGGCGACGGATAATAGGGGACTACCTCGCCCTGATATAACGGCGACTCAAGCACCTCCGCCTTCGGCGCCAAAAGATCGCCCGCCGGCTTTTGCGGCTGAATCCAATGATCGGTCATGACCACATGCACCACGTCGTCGGTTCTGCGCTTCGGCATATGGCAGGCGATGCAATCGGCTCCGGCCGCGTGTGGCCCGGCGGCTGTCCGCTGGAGCGTTGCGCCATGGCACTGTTCGCAAACCGCATTGTAGTGCGTGGCGGCCGCCGGTCCGCGCGGGATGTCGTGCGGGTCGTGGCAGGTGGTGCAGCGCAACTTGCCCGCGCTCTGGATATAGCACTGCGATTGCCGCAGCCGGTAGGCGCCGTGCGCGATGTCAAAGCGATCCTTGAATCCCCCGGGCCTGTCGAACTCCACTTTGAAATCGCCCAAAGGCTGCCCTGGGACGTACGAGAATGGCGCTCGGTCAAACCGGCGGATCGAGTGCGGAAGATCCAGGCTGGTGGTCTCGAGGTGGCACTGCATACATACCTCGAGCTCACGATCGGGCGCCAGACGCTTCGGATTGAGAATTGCGGCCCGAATTTGCTCCGGCCGAGCGCCCGCGGAAGCGAGGGCGACGTGCCGCTCGCCCGGCCCATGACATCGCTGGCAATCGATGCCTTCGGGAACGGGATCGAGAAAGGTCATCTCCGCGTTGGCGGCATGTTCGAGCCCCTCGGGAATCTTGGGATAAGCGTTATGGCAGAACATGCACTCGTAGTGCACGGGGCGAACCGAGCCCGGAAAGTCCGGCTGATCGTACCCTGGGCTCATGTCCCAATAGCCGCCCTTTTCGGAATACCAGCTCAGGGGCAGGACCTGAAGCGCGCCCCGGCTGGTGAGATGAAGATAGGTGAACGAATGGTTTCCCGAGCCGACGACGAAATCGACTTGCTTCTCTTCGACATTCGTTTCCTTGCCATCGAACCCGATCTGCCAGCGCCGCTGATAGTACCTGCCATCCCGCGCAACCATGGCGAAGTAACTGTCCGACGCCTTGTGATGGAATGGCTTTCCGAATTCAGGAACATGTTCCGGACGCAATCGGGCGAACGACCGTCCCATACCTGTTTTCCGGAATCCCGCCGCGAGATCTCGATGGCAGACGGTGCAGACGGCCGCGTTCACGTAGCCACTTTCCGGATTGGAAGGAGAGTGTGGCCGCTTTGTGTAAAGCCAAGTCGCCACCGCACTGCCCAATACCACCGCGGCCGCAGCGATGGCGACCGGGCGCCTGGAAAAGACTTTCAGCTCACACCCCTGTTTTTCGGCCTTGCCAGCAGTTTCGTAGTTTACCGTAAACCCGGTGGGGCAGCGCCATGCGCTGCCCAGACGAATGCCTGTCACCGATTGGGCAGCGCATGGCGCCGCACCACGGGTGATATACTCAGCCCGTTGTTTTTTTCACTCGCATTGTTGCTTGCAATGGCGACCTGCGCTGCCGGCGCGGAGTTTGTGGGAAGCCAGGCATGCGCACCGTGCCACCCTGCCATCTATCGTAGTTTCCTGCGAACGCCAATGGCTAACCAGAGTGGCCGGGTGGGAACGGGCGAGATGCACGAGCGTTTTGATCGCACCGAGTTTCGCGATTCCCGCGGCGCCTTCGCGTACCGCGTGGGCCACGAAGCAGGGAGCTACTTTTTTGAGTTTCAGCAGCAGGGCACAACGCAGCGGGGCGCTACGCAGCAGGGCGCCACGCAGCCGATTCAGGGACGCCGCCAACTGGAATACTTCGTAGGAAGCGGAGCCGCAGCACGTAGCTATTTGTTGAGCTTCGAGGGATTCTTATATGAAGCGCCCGTCTCGTACTACGGCAACTCGGCCGCGTGGAACTCCGCGCCCGGCTACGCTCCGCTCGACTACCCGTATCTGACACGGCCCATCCTGCCGGGATGCCTGCAGTGTCATGCCAGCGGGATCGAGCGGCTTCCAGGCACTCAGAACGGCTACGCCTCGCCTCCGTTTCGGGAAGGTGGTGTAGCCTGCGAGCGATGCCACGGCCCGGGAAGCGATCACATTGCCGCGGGCAAACCGATGTTAAATCCGGCGAAGCTCGCTGCCACCCGGCGGGACAGCATTTGCGAGCAATGCCATCTTGCCGGCGAAATCCGCGTAACGAAGCCGGGCAAAGACGACCTCGCATTTCGCCCCGGCGATCGGCTCGCGGACTCTCTGACGGTCTTCGTGCGCTCCGGTTCGGCGTCGGACTTGAAGGTGACGAGCCACGCCGAGAATCTGGCCGAGAGCGCTTGCAAGAGAGCGAGCGGGGAAAAGCTATGGTGCGGTACTTGCCACGATCCCCATTCCGTTCCGGCCGCAAATGAGAAGGCCGCTTACTTTCGCGGCAAATGCCTGGCTTGCCACCAGACTTCCGATTGCCGTGGTGCGCAATCGTCGCGGCTAGCCAATGGCGATAATTGCGTGGCCTGCCACATGCCGCGCAACCCGCCCAGCGACGTCGAGCATGTCGTCTTCACGGACCATTCGATCCGGCGGCGTGCCAACCCCCCGAGCGGCTCGTTGCCGGCGGACGCCGATCTGGTTGTGTTCCGGGGCGGCACGGCAAGCACACGTGACTTGGGATTGGCTTACGCCATGGTGGGCCTGCGCGAGCAGAACCCCACATACCTGGAGCGCGCGTTCCATCTGCTGCAAGAGACGGTCGAGCGCGGCGACGGCGATGCGCTGGTGATCGCTTATCTGGCCGAGTTCTACCGCAACCGCAAAGACGACGCGCACGCACTACCGTTGTATGAGGAAGCATGGCGAATGGACCCAACTCAATCGGCCGTCGCTGCCGCGCTAGGCGCATACCAGATGCAGCGCGGCAATTTCGAACAAGCCATCCGTTTTTGGAACCAGACCCTCGCGATCAATCCCGCGTTGGTTCTGGTGCGCACCAATCTTGCCACTGCGCTGCTGCGCACCGGGCACGCCGACCAAGCGCAGGCAACGCTGCGACAGGCCTTGGAATTCCAACCGTCGTTTCAGGAGGCGAGAGATCTCCTGAACCGGATCACAAAATAATCCAGTAAGGCTGGGCGCGGCACTTCAGGCTCCCATGAATCTATTTCTTCCGGTCCTGCCCGACGTAGTGAACGGCGTCTCTCTCCTCGCAAACGAACTCCATGAGTGCGGTGTCCGGCATGAGTTGATGGTTTACCCGTACAGTGAAGGGCCTGGTGTAGGCCTTAGGGTCTTCGATTGTGATGTCGATCTGCATCAGGCCAAACTTCACCCGCCGCCAGCGTTCGGTCATCTTGCCGGAACTGGTCAGGGGGCTGCCCTCCACGTCCAGCCAGACGTCGTCGCGAAACCCGGTGGTCTCCACGACCAGTGTGTCGCCATCCCAGTGTCCAACCGAATACCCATACCACCAGGGTGCGGGATTGTCGTTCGGCAGAGGCCGGCCGTCGGTGAGAATCTGCCTGACATTGCCGTTGGCCTCATAAAGAATCACAATCTCACGCTGAGTTTGCACAACCTTTCGGGGCTGCGGATGCATGTGAAGCTGAGTCAAACCGAGCGGGAGGCACAGCGCGTCGGGATTGTCCTTGTTGTTGTTCCCTTTTCTTTCAGACCGCACCTGAGTGGCCCAAGGGGTAAAAGGAAGGCCCTCCTTGAGGCCCGCGCCGATGTTGAAGAACTGCGCGACGGGAGGATCGTCCGGCGAAGAAGGAATCGCAAAAGGCAATGGAAGCGTGCCATTCATCGACTCACCGCCGCGGCCTCCCGGACCGCGCGCAGGTTCCCATAACCCGGAGAAGTCGGGCTTGCCATCAGCGGTCCGGGGCGATGGCGCCGCGAGGTCGATTTTGCCGTCCTTCGTCCTCAGGCCAGGGGTGGGGTAACCGGGCCACTGTGCGAACATCGATATCGCGCTGGTTAGCAGAGCGGCCAGTACGGCGGCTTGGATCTTTAGAATTCTCATCTTCGTTAACTGTCCCCGAAGGTGATCCTCACGTCAATACCGCCGGTCATCGCCGAAGCCAGGCCGTATCATTGCGGTTGATACCTACCAGCGACACTGGTGAAGCCGTCGTGCGCGGCGTCCGTGAGTGACAAACAAGCCACGGCAGCGCTGCGCACAAGGCCAGGCGCGGTTTGGTGAGCTAAGTAGATTTCGGTCTGTGTCACTTTCCGACCATGTGCGCCGGGTCCCGGTTGTTCTCTTCGCAGATGCTCTCGATGAGATCGGTATCCGGCAGCAGGCGCCAGGCAAGTTGGACGGTCCACGGCTTCGTATACGCCTCCGGATCGTCGATGGTGACGGCGATGTCCATGTGCCCGATCTTCGGCCGGTAGAAACGTTCGGTGATGCGCAGGGATTCGGTCCCTGGTAACCCTCGCATGTCGAGCCAGGTCTTGCCGTTTTGCCCAATCGTCTCCACCACGAACGTGTCCTTGTCCCAGTGGCCGATCGAATAACCCATCCACGTGGGCTGCGGATTCTTGGGGAGCGGCCTCCCGTCCGTGAAGATCTGCCGGTAGATGGTACGGGATTCGTGCAGGAGTAGCACCAGGTCTTCAGTCTGCACCAACTTGAGGCCGTCGGGGATGTTGTCCTTTTCCGGAATGCCGGACGGCAGACAGTATGCGCCGGGGTGACCCTTTCCGTTGTTTTCGATGCGTTGATTGTAGAGGTCCCGCGCCCACGGCTTAAGCGGAATGTCCGCTTCCTTCATGTCAGCGGCGAGATTCAGTAAGTGCTTGGTCGGATCTTCTGGCATCCAGAAACCGGACAGGTCGGGCTTGCCGTAAGGGGTGCGCTGCGCCGGCGCATTCAAATCGACCTTTCCATCGGCGGTGCGCGGCACTCGCTTCCACGGATATGGGTCCCATTGTGCGTTAGCCACCACGGTAATGGTCAACGCCATCGTCACTGTAGCCAGCGGAATGCAGGGTGTCTTCTTGAGTGTTCGGATCATGCGGCTTCCTCTATCGCAAGAAGCATACCATTGGCGGCTTCGAGTGAGTTGGCGGCCTTTAGTCAGACCTGGGACCCGAACCAGCGCTCAACAATTACGCGTACATCGACTGAGTGGTTGTAAAACATAATCTTCGCTTTAGGGACCACTTCATGAGTTGTGTCGATGATTTGCTCCATGAAGTAACTCATCGCAGGATCGCCTGCTACGGCCCCCCCGATGAGGACACCATCGCAAGGTTGCATTCTTAATTGATGTTTGAAACCATCGAGGCCGGTCTCGGGCGAGGCGTGGGTGATTTCGTATTTATAGCCAGCGCGAGTCATCCGTTCCTGCAGGTCACTCAACCTTTTCGCGATCTTTGGGCGCTCCTCTACCGGGATCGACGGATGATCCAGCGGTAGCCCGATGTGGAAGATGGATACAGCCAGATCGCCTCCTGACGGATGGTCGAAGCCCCGGCAGTTACCGTGGCTCTTCGAACAGATTACCACCGCTCCGGCAGCAGAGCCCGTACCAGCAGGTATACTGCGTTACGGAGGTGACTGGATGCGGCTTCAGATCGTGGGTCGGCCGGCGCTGTTTTTTGGACTGTTGGTTGGCCCGCTGTTCGGACAGTGGATAGACTACCCCACCGCTGGTGTTCCGCGAACGCCGGACGGAAAACCAGATCTGGCAGCAGCCTGCCCGCGCACCGCCGACGGCAAGCCGGACCTTTCGGGCTTATGGATCATGCCGACCAAGCGTCCAGGCAACCCGGACTTTCCCGGTTGCGCGCCGGTTTCGGACGAGTTTGTCAACATCGGTGCGAGCCTCAAGGGCGGCTTGCCGTATCAGGCATGGGCGGCGGACCTGGTGAAGACGCGCCGGTCCGAGCAGCGCGTGAACGATCCGATGTCGCTCTGCCGGCCAATCGGGCCCGTTCGGTTGACCACCTGGAACGGACCAAGAAAAGTAGTGCAAACCCCTGGACTCCTCATCATCATGAATGAGCTGGATACCAGCTACCGGCAGATCTTCACGGATGGCCGCCCATTGCCGGCCGATCCGAATCCGTCGTGGAATGGGTACTCCAGCGGCAAATGGGAAGGCGATACATTAGTCGTCCAGACGAGCGGTTTCCGCGACCGCATATGGCTCGATGCAACGGGCAATCCAATGACCGACGCCGCCAAAATAACAGAACGGTTCCGGCGCATCAACTTCGGGCAGATGGAAATTGAGATTACCGTGGACGATCCGAAGGCCTACACGAAGCCCTGGACAGTGAAGCTAAACGAGGTCATCCAACTCGACACGGATCTGCTGGATTTTGTTTGTGCCGATAACGAGAAAGACGCTTCCCACCTGTCCAGTAAATAAGGGAGGGTATCGCGGGCCAGCCCCCGCTCCCTAACGGTCGCGGCTCGGTAACAGTAGAAGATTGACAGTGGTGAAACGGTCTCTTACAGTGGAAGGCGCATTGCCACGACTTTTTCTGGTTTTGATTCTGCTGTTTTCCGCCGGTCTATGGACGCCGGTATTCAGCCAGACCACGGGGGCCTTTCGTGCGGCGCCTGGGGTTGATCTTAGCGGTAGCTGGTCGCCCTATCCTCACGAGGAGAGCACCGGTAATCCGGCTTTGGTGGAATACTACGGAGTGCCCATCACAGAAGGCGCACGCGACTTTGCGCTGGCGTGGGATGCGTCACGCCTTACCTTGCCGGAACATCAATGCCAGGTTCACCTGGTTTCCTATATCTACGGCGGACCGCTGAACCTCCGCATTTGGGAGGAGAAAGATCCCCAGTCACAGCGGGTGATTGCGATCCGGCAATACATCAGTACCTACGAGCAGGATCGCACCATTTGGATGGACGACCGTCCGCATCCTTCCCCCCATGCGCCGCACACCTGGATGGGATTTTCGACGGGCAAATGGGAAGGAGACACTCTAACCGTATATACGACTCATATCAAGCAGGGCGAACTGAGACGGAACGGACTGCCGGAGAGCGATCAGGCAACTCTGACGGAACACTTCATTCGATACGGCGACTACCTGACCCATGTGAGCATCGTCAACGATCCGGTTTATCTCACCGAGCCGTTCACGAGAACTCAGGTCTTCCGATTGGTTCTTCCGGAAGGTCTGAACTGGCTTTATCCCTGCGACTCCGTGGAAGAGATTGCCAACCGCGCGCCCGACACCGTGCCCAATTACCTGCCGGGTGAGAACCCGTTTCTGACAGAGTTTGCCGCGAAATACCATCTTCCGCTGGAGGCTGTCCTCGGAGGCGCGGAAACGATGTACCCCGAGTATCAGTTGAAGATGCAAAAGCTCACGAGTCCGGCGGCCGCCGCAAAGCACAAGTAACCACCGGTCGTCCGGCAAGAGAGGGAGAACGTTATGTTTCGCGGTTTGGTCTTGGGAATCGTCATCATCATTCCTGCCGTGGCGCAGGTGCAGAACTACAAGCCCATCACGGAGGAGATGCTGCTCCATCCCAGCGCTGACGATTGGCTGATGTACAGCCGCACCTACGACGCGCAACGCTTCAGCCCGCTCCAACAGATCAACCAACAGAATGTCTCACAACTCCGCCTCGCGTGGGAGTTGGGAATGGGACCGGGACAGACGGAGACCATTCCACTGGTGCACAACGGCGTGATGTATGTGGTTGCTCCGGGCGCGATCGTCGAGGCGCTTGATGCGACAACCGGCGATTTGCTTTGGGAGTACAAGCGTAAGGTGCCCGGCAACGTGGCGAGCTCGGCACGCACCAAGAATCTCGCGATCTTTCAAGACCTCATTTTCTATACGGCCCCGGACAGTTACGTAGTGGGGCTGGACGCCCGCACCGGCGAACAGCGATGGGAGGCGAAGACCGATCAACGCGGTCACACATCCGGCCCGATCGTCATCGACGGCAAGGTGATCTCGGGCGGCGCCTGCGCGGGTAAGCGTGAAAACTGCTACATCGCGGCGCACGACGCCCTGACTGGCAAAGAGCTTTGGCGCTTCTACACCACGCCAGCACCGGGCGAACCGGGGGATGAAAGCTGGGGCGGCGCAGCGCTCGATAAAAGGTTGGCCTCCACCTGGGGCCTTCCCGGAACCTATGACCCCGTGCGTAACCTGACCTATTGGGGCATCGCCAACCCCATGCCGGACCAACGCATGCTGCGTCACGACGGCAATCCGGACGCTGTGTCGCGCACCGCTCCTTCCGATCTCTACAGCAATTCGACGGTGGCGCTAGATCCGAATACGGGCAAGCTGGCTTGGTATTACCAGCACCTTCCGGCCGACGATTGGGATTCGGACTATACCCACGAGCGCACGCTGCTGCGGACGCCGTTCAATCCCGATCCCAAGTTCGTCAAATGGATCAATCCCGATGTGAAGCGCGGCGAGGCGCATGATGTAGCTGTGACCGTCGGGGAAGCCGGGGGCATCTTCGAGTTGGATCGTGGCACCGGCCAATTCCTCTGGGCTACGCCGTTTCCCTTTGACGATCCGAATTTCGTCATTTCGAACATCGATCCCAAGACAGGCAAGACTTCGATCAACTGGGACATCGTATTTAAGAAGCCCGGTGAGCACCACGTGGTGTGTTACTGGAACACGCGCAGTTACTGGCCTACCGCCTACGACCCGGATAATAACTCTCTCTATGTCTCTTACATCGATAACTGCCGCGATCTCACGATTGCCGGACCGGCCGGCCGGGGCGAATGGCACGTGGTGCCGCGCCCCGGTTCCGATCCGAATGCCCTCACCGGTCTGGCCAAGATTAATCTCGAAACCGGCGAAATGCTGCGCTTCGATCTGGGCCGCGCGCCCGGCAACGGCGCCATCCTGGCCACCGCCGGCGGCGTCGTTTTCCACGGTGATATGAGCCGCCGCTTGCGGGCCTTCAATGCCAATACGGGCAAAATGCTGTGGCAGACGATCCTCGGCGGCAACATTTCCGTCAGCACGATTACGTATGCAGTGAACGGCAAGCAGTACGTGTGCGTGATGACGGGTGACAACCTGAAGGTGCCGGAGTTGTCAGCGGAGGTGCCCGAACTCAAAACGCCGCGCGGGCACAATGCGATTTACGTGTTTGCGCTACCTTGAAGGCGCGGTCGCCGAGACTTTCCGCTGGCGGCCACGCGAGCGCTACAATATCAGCCGTGATGAAACCGCAACGCCGTGAATTCCTCCAGGCTCTGGCTGCCGGTGCAGCCGCGCTCAGCATTCCGCGCGCGGGGTTTGGTCAGACGAGCTCTACGACGAAGCTCACCGATAAGGTCACGCTGATTACCGGAGCGGGCAATAACGTGGTCGTCCTCTCGGGCGGCGACGACAGTCTTCTGGTGGATTGTGGCGACGCCGCGCACGCGCAGGATCTCCTCAAGCTTGCGGGCCGCATTAAGACGGTCTTCAACACGCACTGGCACCCCGAATCCACTGGGGCTAACGATGCGATGGCCAAGGCTGGGGCGAAACTTGTGTCGCACGTAAACACGGAATTGTGGATGACCCAGGAGATCATCCACGATTGGGAGAAAAAGGTCTTTCCGCCGCGTGCCAAGATTGCTCTCCCGTCCGAAACCTTCTATACCACCGGCATGATGACCTTCGGCGGGGAACCGATCGAATACGGCCTCATGCCCCTGGCTCACACCGATGGCGATATCTTCGTCCACTTCATGCAGTCGAACATTCTGGTTGTGGGGGATGTAGTGCAGGTGGGCAGGCTGCCGTATCTCGATTACCCTACGGGCGGTTGGATCGGCGGCATGCAGGAGGCACACCGAACCGTGCTGAAACGGGCTAACGACGCGACCAAGATTGTTCCTGCCACTGGGCCGGTGATGACCAAAGCCGAGGCTCAGGCGAGTCTCGATCTCCTCACTAAAGTCCGCGATCAACTGGTAAAGCTCCTGAAACAAGGAAAGGGTCCGCAGGATATGATCGATGCGAAGGCCATGAAGGACTTCGAGGGCCAGCTAACCGGCGACGCCGACATGTTCATCTTTACTGCGTACCGCGGGCTCTGGGCGCACGCCCGCGAACTCGGCGGCATTGTGTAACGCACCCTTTTGAGGATTTCCTCGATCCTGGCTTGTTTGCTGAGTTCCTGTTAATGAGCGGAGAAGTGGCTTGCAAATTATTTGCCACGGCGTTTGTGGGCGAACCAAAGCAGAAGCCCCGCCAGGAAGAACTGGCCCAACAAGAAACCAAGGGAGTACCCCAGCACGACGTAATACAGAATCCCAACGACAACGAACAAACAAGCCGCCACTATGATTACCCATGGTTTGAGTAAGAAGGTCACGGCTTCAAATGGTAGCAGATCATGGACTTCCAAGACCGCCTTTGGGTAACCGCACACTCGCTGGCATTGGTTTCAGCTTCTAGCGGCACGGCTTCTAACCCCCCTTTTCTCCGGGGCTCAGAGCCTATAGAATAGGTACCGTGCTGAGGGTCCGAACCTTTCTCATACCGCGCGACTTACTGCTCTCCTCGTTGCTGGTATCCGTCTTGCTGGCGGCCGCTCAACAAACCGCCGCCCAGCCGGCGCCCGCCCCGAATCCGAATCAGGCGCTCATTAATCGCTACTGCGTAACCTGCCACAATCAAAAGCTCAACACCGCAAAACTGGCATTCGATAAGCTCGACCTGGCGCACCCGGAAAAGGACGGTCTGATCTGGGAGCGGGCCATACGCAAACTGCGCGGAGGCATGATGCCGCCGCCGGGAGCCTCCAGGCCTCCTGCAGAAGGAGTGAATACGCTGGCGGCCTACTTGGAAGACGCGTTGGATAAGGCTGCCGCTGCCAGTCCCAACCCCGGCAGCGTTCGGATCCACCGTCTGAATCGCGGCGAGTACGCAGACGCGGTGCATGACCTGTTCGATATCGACGTGGACGCGGCGAACCTATTGCCCACTGACGGGATCAGTGACGGCTTTGACAACATCGCGGCGGCTTTGAAGGTCTCCCCGTCGTTCGTGGACCAATACATTATGGCTGCGCGCGCCGTGGTCAAGCAGGCGATCGGTGCTCCGCCTTCCGGCAAAGACGTCAAGGTGACGCTGCGTGGAGTCGAGCCCGGTGTGCCTCTGCCGCCCGGTGCCCGCAACGGCATCAGTGCCAAATACCTGGTCCCGTTTGAAGGTGACTATGAGTTCCGCTCGCCAGACAATCTGCCGGTCTTCACCGTGGACGGAACGCCCGTAGACACTAAGGGACGCACTCATCTGACTGCGGGATTCCACACTATCATCGCGGCCGCTAAGCCGCACAGCTTCGCGGAAAGCGAAGGCGAACTATTCGGGTTCGTTCCCGGTGCGGCCGGAACTGGTTACGCCAGCACGGGTCTGTTGGTGGGCGCCGTGAATATCGGCGGTGGCGGAGGACTACGGGGTCCCGGCGCGGCCAGCATCACGGTCGACGGCCCGTTCAATCCCACCGGCAACCCCATCGAAACGCCCAGCCGCGCGCGCATCTTTGCATGCCGCGCTACCGATCCGAAGGAAGAATCTGCTTGTGCGTCCAGGATCGTGACAGATTTTGCAAGGCGAGCTTTCCGCCGCCCCGTCACCTCGGCTGACCTCGCGCCGCTCATGCAGTTCTACAACGAGGGCCGCAAAGCGACAACGTTTGAAGGTGGCATTGAGAACGCGATGGTCGCGATGCTCTCGAGCGCAAAGTTCCTGTATCGCGTGGAGGCGCCGCCCGCCAGCGCCAGGCCCGGCAGCATCTACCGGCTCAGCGGAATGGAACTCGCGTCGCGCCTGTCGTTCTTCCTGTGGAGCAGCATCCCCGATGACGAACTGCTCGCCGCGGCCGAGCAGGGCAAACTGAGCGATCCCAAGGTTTTGGAGCAGCAGGTCCGGCGCATGCTGGCCGACCCGCGCGCGCGGAGCCTCACCACCAACTTCGCTTTCGAGTGGCTGAAGATTCGCGACATGGACCAACTGGAGCCCGACCCGTTCGTCTACCCGGCTTTCGATCGCCCGCTCCGGATCGCGCTCCGCCGCGAGATGGAATTGTTCATCGACAGCGTGTTCCGCGACGACCGCAGCGTGGTGGACCTCCTTACCGCGAACTACACCTTCGTCAATGAGCGACTGGCCGCCCACTACGGTATCGAAAACATCCGCGGCGATCAGTTCCGCCGCGTGACGCTCACCGATCCGAACCGCTTCGGCTTGCTGGGCAAAGGCGCGGTGTTGATGGTGACGGCTTATCCCAACCGCACTTCGCCGGTGCTGCGCGGCGCCTATATTCTGGAAAACATCACCGGCACACCGCCTGCGCCGCCTCCGCCCAACGTCCCGGCCTTCAAGGAAAACACAGAAGGTGAAAAGCCCAAGACCGTTCGCGCGATCCTGGAAGCGCACCGTGCGAACCCGACATGCAATGCCTGCCACGGCATCATGGATCCGCTGGGATTTGCGCTTGAGAATTTCGACACCATCGGCAGCTACCGGGCCATGGACCGCTACACCCGCACCAACATCGATACCAGCGGGAAGCTGGTGGACGGAACGGCTATCAACGGCCCCACCGATCTGCGCAATGCCCTGCTCAGGCACCCCGAGCAGTTTACGCAAACGCTCACGGAAAAATTAATGACCTATGCCCTGGGCCGCGGGATCGAGTACTTCGATATGCCCAGCGTGCGAAAGATCGTGAAGGACGCCAAGGGCGACAACTACAAGTTCTCGTCGATTGTTTTAGGGATCGTGAAGGCCCCGGCTTTCCAGTCGAGCGAGGTGGAAACAGTGAAGAACGAGCAACCGGTCAAGGAAGTGGCCGCCAGGTAGATTAGACGAGGAGCCTCGAAATGTTCATCAGCAAGAAGCATTTGACGCGACGTACCATATTGCGGGGAGTGGGCACCGCCATCGCGCTGCCGCTGCTCGACGCCATGATTCCGGCGCGCACCGCCTTGGCTGAAACCGCAGCCAAAGCCACACCGCACATGGGATTCATTTATTTCCCCCATGGCGCTGTGGAGGCCCAGTGGACGCCGACCGGCGAGGGCCAGATCGGCGAGTTTCACGATATCCTGAAGCCCCTAGATAAGTACAAGTCGCTGACTACAGTTTTCAGCCACATTGAAAACCAGGCTCCCCTTGGCCCGGTGCACGCTCTTTCGCCGGGAACGTGGCTCTCCTGCGTTCATCCGGCCATCAGCCAGGACGCGCACGGGGGAACCACGATCGACCAAATCGCCGCGCAGCATCTCGGCCAGGACACGCCGCTGCCGTCGCTCGAAGTCGCGACGGAAGACCATGGCGGCGGCGGCTTTTGCGACCGCGACTACGGCTGCTCCTACTCGGGAACCATTTCCTTCCGCTCGCCCACCGCGCCTCTCCCGATGGAGACAAATCCACGCAAGCTATTCATCCGTTTGTTCGGCCAGGGCGACAACGCGGCCGAGCGCGCGCGTTTATCCAAGCAGTACGCCTCGCTGCTCGATATGGTCGGCGGCGAAGTCAATCAATTGCAGCGCGTGGTGGGGCCGTCGGACAAGGCGCTGCTCTCGGATTACATGGAGAGCATCCGCGAGATCGAGCGCCGCATTCAGAAGATGGAAGCACGCGATCTCTCCAAGGTCGAGATTCCGAACGCCCCCAAAGAAGGGGCCATTGCGTTCGATGAGCGCATCAACCTGATGTTCGATCTGGTGGCTCTGGCATACCAGGCCAACATGACGCGCGTGTTCAGCTTCATGATTGCGGCGGAGGTGAGCGGCCAGACTTACAACCATATCGGCGTCCCCGATGCCTTCCATCCGCTCTCCCATCACAATAACGAGCAAGCCAAGATGGAGCGCCTGACGAAAGTCCAGGCCTACCACACGGCTGTGTTCGCCAAGTTCCTGGACAAGCTGGCGAAGATGCCCGATGGCGACGGCACCATGCTGGAACATTCGATGTTCCTTTACGGCAGCAACATGGCCAACAGCAACGCGCACAATCATTACCCGCTGCCGACATCCATCGTAAGCGGCTGGAAGACGATGAAGGGCGGCCAACACATTGTCCCGCCGGAGCGCACGCCGCTCGCCAACGTGCTACTGACTTTTCTGGATCGGGCTGGCATTACCCAGGATAAGCTTGGGGACAGCACGGGCAAGCTGCTGGAGGTTTAGGCTTCATGAAAACCTTGATTCTGGTAGCGCTGGGCGTGACGGTGCTAGCGGCCGATACACTGGGCCCCGACGCGCTGGCGGTGGCGATCAAGTCCGGCCAGCGGTCGGTTGCGATCGATATGATCGCCCACAAGTCGGCCGATGTGAATGCGGCCGAAGCCGATGGCTCAACTCCTTTACTGTGGGCCGCGAACCTGAACGACACCGAACTCGTCACACGCCTGTTGAAGGCGGGCGCCGATCCAAAGGCGCACAACCAGCTTGGATCCACGCCGCTTGCGGAGGCGGCGCTCAATTCCAACACCGAGATGATCCAGGCGCTGCTAGGCGCAGGTGCGGATCCGAACGCCGCCGGACCAGACGGACAAACACCGCTGATGATCGTCGCACGGACCGCTAACGTCGACGCGGCGAAGCTGCTTCTGGCCAAGGGCGCGAGCCCCAATGTGAAGGAAGCCCTTCGCGGGCAGACGGCACTGATGTGGGCGGCCGCTGCCAACCAGGGTCCCATGGTGCGCGCGCTGCTCGCCGGTGGCGCCGAGGTGGACGTGAAGTCCGCCACCGATCTGATGACGCCGCTGGTCAGTGGAGAGCCGCGTGCCCAGCCTCGTCCGCCAGGCGGCATGACGGCGATGCTGTTTTCTGCCCGCGAAGGCTGCCTCGATTGCGTGAAAGCGTTGGTCGAGAAGGGCGCGAAGATCGACTTGCCCGACCCCGAGGGCGTCACGCCGCTCATCTCCGCGATTTTCAATGCGCATTTCGACGCCGCCAAGTACCTGATCGAGAAAGGTGCGAACGTAGACCGGTGGGATTGGTGGGGCCGCTCTCCGCTCTATCTGGCCGTGGACTACAACACGCTGCCTCATGGCGGACGGCCGGATCAGCCATCGCTCGATGAGACGCTGCCGATCGACATCATACGAATCCTGCTGGAGAAGGGCGCGAATCCCAACCTGCAGTTGAAGCTTCTGCCCCCGTACCGCGCCACCGGCGCCGATCGCGGCGTGGACCAGATGCTAAGTTTCGGCGCGACTCCGCTGCTGCGCGCGGCGAAGGGCATGGACGCTCCCGCGATCAAACTGTTGCTAGAGCATGGCGCGATTGTCGACCTACCCAATAACCAGGGCATGACGCCGACGTTGGCAGCGTCGGGCATGGGATCGATCGACGCCGATACGCGCGGCTACTTCATGGCGGCCGATGTAGAAGAGCGTGCCATCGCGTCGTTGGACCTGCTGCTGGCGCACGGTGGGGCGTTGAATCAAGGAGCCGCCCGTTTTCAACAAGTACCTCTGCACGGAGCTGCGTTCTGGGGCTGGAATAAGGTGGTCGAGTATCTCTTAGCGAAAGGCGCCAACATCAACCTCGCAGATAATCGCGGGTTCACCGCCCTCGATTACGCGATGGGCCGTGCCGGGGGCAATAGCCGCGGCGGCCAGCGCATCGACATACATAAGGATACCGGCGACCTGCTCATTTCCAAAGGCGGAATCGCCGGAACTCCCATTCCGCAGGCGACCGGCGGCGGCCGACCAGGCGCTCCCGGGCGCTGACAGGGCGTGACAAGCGAGAGTCAAACCGGACACAGGCCAGAGGCCTGTGCCACGTGGCACAGGCATTCTTGCCTGTGTCTGGTTTTGTCTATCTCAAGGCCATCCGTTCGGCCCCTCCCGCAACTGTAGCGGCGAAAAAATCGGAAATGATTGATCCGTAAAGGACAGGGGTTCCGTGCTCCCGCAAGTCTGGCGGTGGAGACTCCGGATTAGCTTGCTCCGCCGGCGGCGGGTGGGCGAGATTCATATATCATGAGGTCCTATGTCGTCATTTGGAGTCGGAGGAACCATCCGCATGAAACCAACCTTGGCAAAACTGTCCTGCCTGACACTGGGGACGCTTGCGTCGCTCTTCGCGCAGGACCTCACGATCACCAATGCCCGGATTATCGGCCCCAACGGCACCGTGATCGAGCGCGGCTCGATCGTGGTGCGCGCCGGAAAGATCGCCTCCGTGACGCCCGGCGGGCCGCCCGCCGCAGCGGGTCGCACCATCGATGCCAAAGGCATGACCGCCATGCCCGGGTTCATCGATGGACACCGGCACATCAATACCGGGCCTAACGAGAAGCAGGAGATGCAGGCGCTTCTCGAAGCCGGGTATACCACTGTCCTTTCCGGCGGCGGGCCCGCGGAAGGAAACATCGCCCTGCGGGATCACATCGACAAGGGCGTCATCAATGGACCGCGCATCATTCCGTCGGGCGCGTTATTTCAGATCGGGAATCTCACTCCGGAGGCGGCTCGCGCCGAGATCCGGAAAATGGCCGGCATGGGAGTCAAGTTCACGGGAGAAATCGTGCTGAACCCGATTCCCGGGCCGACCGCGAAGGAGATGGAAAATCTCCGGGCCGTGGTCGACGAGGGGGAAAAAGTGGGCGTGACGGTGCAAGTGCATGCCGTCAGTTCCACGGCGATGGTGGCCGCGGCGGAAGCCGGCGTGCCACTGCTGGTGCATCTCCCGAACAAAGACTGGGTGAGCAAAGAGGACGCGAAGAAAGTGGCGGCAGCGGGCACGAAGGTGCTCGGCACCGTGAGCTTCGGTTCCCCGGTGTTCGGAGTTTTCGCGGAGGACAACAAGCCGCGCTTTCGCGACGGCAAACCGTGGCCGGAAGGGATCATCGACGGCGTCCGCCTCGGCGAGGAAGCCGGGTACATGCCGGTGAATGCGCGCACCATCTGGGATGCGGGCGTCATCCTGGGCTACTGCACCGATACCAACTACGACCCGAAGGCCGGGCTGGACCACGAACTGAAGATGCTCAACGTGATGTTCTCGATGCGGGACCTCATCAAGATGATGGGGCCGAATACGGCGTCTTACGTCCAGATGGGCGACCAAATCGGAACGCTGGAGGCCGGCAAGCTCGCCGACATCATCCTTCTCGACGGCAATCCGCTGGAAGGCTATTGGAATTGGCTAAAAACCAAAGTGGTGGTCAAAGGCGGCATGGTGGTGGTCGATAAACACTAGCCCTCGCGCATCCGGCAACTCTCGAGCCAGCGCGAATCCTACGCGCCGCCTAGATGGGCCACGGCGATCGAAACCGGCTGGCCTGATGTGGGAAAATTGAGGCGTGCAGCACTACGCCGTTGTCATCCACGAAGATCCGGAGAGCGGCTTTTGGGGAGAGGTTCCAGCTCTGCCGGGCTGCTACTCCCAGGGCGAAACGGTAGATGAGCTGAAGCACAACATCCGGGAAGCTATCGTCGGCGTACTTGAGGTTCTGAAAGAACAGGGTCGGGAGCCGGATTCGAAGCCGGTGAACTAGCGGCAGATTACTCATCCAGTTGGCCGGGTTCTGGAAGGTCAGCTGAGCCGGTAACGTTGCGTACGAATGAGTAGGGCCCAGAAGCTGGATCATTGGGCCAACTTCTGCCCGATGAATTTGCCAGGCGGGAGAGTCGCTCAATGTTAGTTTGGACAATAGAGTTTGTTATCTCACAACGCGACGTGTCCAAGGTCTTAGCCTTGATCGTATCTAGGTAATCTGAGACGGCTGCGGCTTCAATCAGGACCTTGCCTGATCCCGCCCAATGACGGTCTTGCCCGTTCTTCTTCACGCCGGAGACCCAAAATGACTCGCCAGTCTCCAGATCGACGTAATTGCCGCACGATTCCCCACGCCGTTGGCCTTTGAGCTTCATCAGGCCTCGCCCATTAAAATAGACGGTTCGCCCTGACTTCGATTGCGCCACATAGGCAATCCAAGCAGGGCCATCATCGGAATGGCCGCTCTTGAGCTCGATGTACCTGAGGACCTTCACGCTCAAAGTGTGCCACATCAAGCGGCGAATTGACCAGATGTCCCAGAGTCTCTGGATTATACGTTTGAAGGAAAAACGCCCGTTGCTGACCTATGCGTTTTCAACCCTAGCCCGCGCGCCCGCTACTTCTTGTATGGAATCTTCACCAGCCGGTCGCCTTGGAAAGCGCCGAGGTAAATCGAATCTCCAACCTCAAGGGCCACGGACACACCGGTCATCAGCGGGCCCGTAGTGGCGGAATCGAAAATCGTTCGCACCTGCATCTTGCCGGGGTCGATCTCGGCGACGCCGAATCCTTGGATGCACGGCCGGCCGCTGCCTTCGGGGCAATCGCCGCGCGCGCCCTTCACGCCGGCTACCAACAAACGGCCCTCTTTGGTCCAGGTCAGGTTATCGGGCATGAAGTCCACCTTCACGGAGCCGGTTTCTTTGGCGGTGTTGAGGTCGTATTTGTGCACTTCGCGGGCGGCAAACCAATTCACGTACATGTCGCGGCCATCGGCGCTCACCACGACGCCGTTAGGGTACGGAATCCGCGTGCCCATGATTTCCGATTCGCCCTTGCCGGGAGTCCAATGGGCCACGTAGCCGCTCACACCGCCGCCAAACGCGTTGCCTCCGGCGGCCCGCAGTGCCGTGGGATAGGTGCCGACGAAACCGCCGTCCGGAAGGATGGCAACGTCGTTATAGTCATGGGCGCCCACCACGCAGCCGCGCCAGACGAGAGCCCAACTGCCGGCAGCCGGTTTCAATTCGAACATTTCGATGGACTCGCGTCCCCCGTGGTTGACCACATAGAGAGCCCAGACGCCGTTGCGACGCCTGGCCAGAGACTCGCCGTGCGAAATCAGCGCGTCGCCGATCGGACCGGGACAAGAAGCGTCACCCCACGCCTTATCGGGTTCGGCGGTCACAGCCATTTTGGTGTAGGTCTTCTTGGCGAGATCGAACAACGCCATGCCGAGGCCCAAGGAACCGACGCGGCCATTGACGAATTGCGTCGCGATCAGATACTTGCCATCGGGCGTGATTTCCAAGTCTTCGGGTGAGCGCGTTCCGCAGAGGACTTCGATATCGCCGTGGACGCCGCACGCCATCAGGGGCGGGGCCGAAGGTTGCGCGGCGGGCTGTGCCCCGCCAACGCCGGCCAGCACGAGCGCCATCAACAGGCCGAAGCACGGAATGTATCGCATCTGATCTCCTGTACGGCTGATTCTATCGCACACCGGCGCGGCTACTTGGCCCGCTTGCGAGAATGTCCAAAGGTCAAAACCAGACACAGGCCAGGAGGCCGGTGCCACGTAGCACCGGCCTCCTGGCCTGTGTCTGGTTTCGGGGCCCTACCTACCGGGGCGGCTTCTTGCGCTCGGCTGTAGTGGAGTAGCCTCGATCCCGATCGATGTCCTGGATGTGCACCGTCACGGAGTCGAGCCCGGGAAGTGCGCCGACAAACTGATCGATCTCATCGCCAAGGACTCGGGCAGCCCGCCGCCGCACCGCTGCTGTCCGGCCAGGCGTGTCGTTCCCGGCCGCGAGTGAGGCATGCAGGAATCGCTTCGAGGAATCGCCGCCAACATGCGCGTAATACAGCGGCACAATCGCGTGCTTGAGGTTGCTCAAATTGATCATGGGCACCGTATCGGGCCCGATCGGGTTGCCTTTGTCATCAATGGCGGGATTCTCCATGCGCAGACCGGCCACGACCTGAACCAGGCGGTCGAGCAGTTTCTTCGCGTCGAACCCCGTGGCAAGCCGGAAGTCCTCGCGCAGCCATTCTTCGGGAACATACAATCTGAGATGTGGCATGAATCATTTCGGCGTGAGGCGCAGCAGCTCGGAGCCAGACAAAAGATAAATGGCGCCGTCCGGACCCTGCCGGATATCGCGCACACGACCATGGCGTTCGGTGAGCAGGCGCTCCTCGGCGACGACCCTGTCGCCATTCAGCACCAACCTCACAAGCGCCTGCGCCTCCAGCCCACCTACGAATAAATTGCCTTTCCATTCCGGGAACCGGTCGCCTGTATAGAACAGCATGCCGGAGGGTGCTATGTCGGGGAACCAGAAGTAGGCGGGCTCTTCGACGCCCGGCATCGACGTCTTCCCGTTGCCCACGGGAACATTTTTGCGGCCATCGGTTCGTTGGAAGTCGTATTGGGTTCCGTAGGAGACATCCGGCCAACCGTAATTCTTTCCCGCGCGGATGATGTTGATCTCATCGCCACCCTGCGGACCGTGATCGGTAACCCAGAGTTCGCCGGTGGCGGGGTTGATGGCGGCGCCTTCGGGGTCACGCAACCCATGCGCGAAGGTTTCGGGGGCAACCGTCGCACGGCTCAACCATGGATTGTCCTTCGGGATCGACCCATCGCGGTTGATTCGCAGCACGCGGCCCGAGAAGTTGCGGCCGATGTCGGGATTGTCGGTGAAGTCGTGCTCAACGCCATCGTATTTGGAATCGTAGAAGCGGAAGCGGTCGGCGCCGGTGACGTAGAGTGTGCCGTCAGGCGCCAACACGATACGGCGTTCGGAGCCTTCGGCAAGTGTCTGGACCTCTTCGAGCTTCGTCTCGTCCTGGTTGAGGCGTGCGCGTGCGATGCGCTCTGTGCCGATGTCGGTGAGGCGCCGCTCGGCCAGCGGTTTGGTCCAGACCTTTTGATAGAAGAATTCAACCGGCCAGATGGCGGGCTTCTCACCGCGCGGCGGTGCGAAGTAGGTGAAGTAGAGCAAGCGATTCCGGGCGAAGTCCGGGTCGAGCACCACATCGTGCAGGCCTTGTGCCGCAACCACTTTCACATCCGGCACTCCGGCCAGCGGCGCCGACACCACACCGTCCGGGCGCACCAGGCGCATGATCCCGATGCTCTCGGTTACCAGAAAATTTCCGTCCGGTAGCAGCGCCACCGACCAGGGGCTCGTGAGCCGGCCGGTGATGCTCTCGACTTTCGGAGGAGCCGAAGGACTGGACGGCTTGGGTGCATCTGTCTGCCCGGCGAAAGCCGGCTTCGGCTTGCGCGGCGCGTCGCCGGCATAGCGGCCTTGAGTAATGCCGCACGGTGCTATCCAAAGCGCGAGCACAAGTGGAGCGGTGGCAACCAATCTCATTCGCGGAAGTATACCAGCAAATTCACTGCGCTTGCGTGCTTGACACCTACCAGCCCTCGGAGTAGCGTCTATAGGACACATGACCACGCACACATGGCGATTCTCCCCTTTGGTGTTAGTCGTTCTGTTATTCCTCCCTACCGCGCCGACCCGCGCGCAGCAGGCGCCATCCATCACTGACGGCCCCCAGGTTCTCGACGTGCAGGGCGGCAAGATCCGCGTGGTGCCGGTCGCTACTGGACTGTTCCATCCCTGGAGCCTGGCGTTTCCCGATGCGCGCACGATTCTCGTAACCGAACGCAACGGCCACCTGCGCATGATTCGCGATGGCGTTCTGCAGCCGGAACCGGTGTGGACTTCGCCCACGCCTCCGGGCGAAGGCGGGGAGGCGCTGCACTTCATGACCCTCCATCCCAACTTCGCGCAGAATCAGTTGGTGTACCTCTCCTATCCCAAGCACGGTGACCGCGGCATCACACTGGCGGTGGCGCGCGGACGTCTGAGTGGGAAAACGCTCACCGATGTTCAGGAAATCTTCGTCGCCGACGCATGGGAAACAGGCGGCAATTTAGCGGGGAGGGTTTACTTCGCTCCGGACAAGTCGCTCTTTGTGACGGTCGGCGATCGGGACCGCATTTGTTGCAATGGCACCGACGACAACAGTCTCCGGATGAAGGCACAAAGCCTGAACAATCACGTGGGGAAGACGTTGCGCCTCCGCGACGACGGCACCGTGCCGCCGGACAATCCCTTCGTTGGGCGCACCGACGCCAAGCCGGAAATCTTCACCTACGGCCACCGCAACGGCTATGGCCTGGCTGTCCATCCGGAAACGGGCGAGTTGTGGCAAGCCGAGATCGGTCCCATGGGCGGAGACGAATTGAACATCCTGGTCCGCGGCCACAACTATGGTTGGCCGCTTGTGTCGATGGGCCGCAACTACACCGGGACGTTGGTTTCCGAGCAGCCCTGGGCGCGGCCCGGCATGGACAACCCGCGGATGTTCTGGGTGCCCTCCATCAGCCCGTCCAGCATTATCTTCTACACCGGCGACAAGTTTCCGAACTGGAAGAATAACCTCTTCGTCGGCGCGCTGACGACGCAGCAACTGATCCGTATTGCCTTCGGCCAACCGTCGCAAGCCGAGCGCCGGGAGGGGTTGCTCATACCGCTGCATGAGCGCATTCGCGACGTCCAGCAGGGTCCGGACGGCTACATCTACGTAGCCACGGAGCGCGGAACCAGAGGCGACGTCGCCGATGGGACGGTGCTCAGAATCGAGCCGGCGGATCAGTAGTGGTGGGACAGGCCATCGGTTTCCAGTGGCCTGTCGCGGCAGACGGCACAAGGCGACCGTCTGCCCCATAGTTGGCGGAATTACGGCAGCCGGAACGCGACGATGGTCTCCTGTGCCGTGACCACCACGTACTGTTTTCCATCCTTACCCAGATACGTGATGGGATTTGCGTACGCGTTTGCGGCTAGCTTAGTCTCCCACAGCAGCTTCCCGGTTTTCGATTCGTAGGCGTGGAAGCGCTGATCGTCCGAGGCACCGATGAACAGCAGGCCGCTCGCAGTCGCCACGGAGCCGCCGATGTTGTAGGACCCCGTGTTCATCACGCCGATCTTCTCAAGCGATTCGACGCGCCCAAACGGCACCCGCCATGCGACTTCCGCCGTATTCACATCGATCGCAAACAGTTCGCCCCACGGCGGCGACTGGCACGGCCAACCCGTCGCAGGATTCGTGATCGCGCCCACGTTCTTGCGTATGAACGGCATCTGGCTCGCATCGCCCGCTCCAGGGATCTTGCCCGTGGGCCGTTCCTTCGCCGGAACTTGCGCGACCATCTTTTGTACTCCGCCCCGGTCGTGTGAGTTGATGAAGTAGTAGCCCAGCCTGGGATCGTAGCTGCCGCCGCCCCAATTGAATCCTCCATCCGGGCCGGGAAACACCACCGTGTCCGTCATGCGAACCGGTGCGAAGGGCCCATCGTTCTTCGCGTTCTGGAACAGGTCTTCGCAATACTTCTGTTGTTCGGGAGTAAACTTCGTAATTTCGCTGGGGTTCCAGGTTGCACGCGCAAGCTGCGGCGGCTTTAGCGGGAATAACTGAGTGGGCGAATACCACTCGCCGGGGACATCGCCTTTCGGTACAGGACGCTCCTCAGCCCCGAAAATAGGCTTCCCCGTTCGTCGATCCAAAATGAACACCAGGCCAGTCTTGCCTGCCTGCACCAACGCCGGGATCTTCTGCCCATCCTTGACCACGTCGACCAGCGTGGGCTGCGGAGGCAGATCGGAATCCCACAGATCGTGATGTATGGGTTGTAGATACCACTTCATCTTCCCAGTCATGGCGTCAACGGCCACCAGGGAGTTTCCGAACAGGTTCGCACCGGGACGATCTCCACCGTAGCGATCGTCGCTCGGCGAGCCGAACGGCATGAGCAGCGTGCCGGTCTGCGCGTCCACGGAAAACGTGCTCCACACGTTAACGCCCGCCCGGTTTTTCCATCCATCGTCGAGCCACGTCTCGTGGCCGGGTTCGCCTGGCCTGGGAACGCTGTGGAAGGTCCAAACCAACTTCCCGGTGCTGGTATCCCAAGCGCGAATGTCGCCACGTCCGCCATAAGAGCCGTAGTCCTGCAGGTGCGATCCGGTGAACACCAGGTTCTTATAAACAGCCGGAGCGCCGTTCAATCCGTACGGAGCGTTGGGAAGCTCTTCCTTCATCCCGGGTTTCAGGTCGAGCTCGCCTTCCTTGGCGAAGCCCGAGACCAACTTGCCGGTGCGGGCGTTCACTCCGATCAAAAAACCGTCCTCGGTGCCGAAGAAAATCGTGGGCGGGCTGTTGCGGTCACCCGGCCAGTAGGCGAGACCCCGCGAGGTGCGAGGAGCGTGTTGGTGATCGAAGGTCCAGATCGTCTTGCCCGTATCGGCTTCGACAGCCACCAGGGATTGATACGGAGTAGCAAAGTACAGGACGTTGTTGATCATGAGCGGCGTGGTACTCGAAGCGCGCTTGTTCCCAGTTTCCGCAGGGGGTCTGGTTTGGAACGTCCAAGCCTCGACCAATGTGGAGACGTTGCCGGGATTGATTTGCTTGAGCGGCGAGTAGCGCTGGGCCCCCGCGTCGCGGCCGTACGCCGGCCAGTCATTCTGTCCAAATGCTATCTGGGCGGTAGCGGCCGCAAGCACAATGCTCAAACGGAGCAGCACAGTTCGGGTGGGCAAAGTTCCTCCCTAGGCACGGTCATTATACATGCCGCGCGGCAAGGCGCCGCGGGCGACAGCACGCCGGTAACCCGGAACGGGCGTTTCCGCCACCGGCGTTACGTAGCGCTGGCGATCTTGTCGCCGGCACCCCCTACGGCGACAAATACTGATGCGCACCCTGCGGCTGCTGCCAGCAAGTCTTCTGATGCGCGTCGAATACCAACGCTCCCGCCAATACGATTGCCGCAGCGGCGACGGTCAGGGCAGTCACCATCCACCCGCGCCGTGGGCGAGCTCGCTCGCGCAGCCGGAACACCGGCACATACGTCCCTTTTGGCAACTCGATGATCACCGGATCGCGCGCGCCCGGTCCGCCGTAATACTGCTCCAGCCGGGCCCGCACATTACGCGCCTGCACACGCACGATGGGATCGATCCTCGGATTGAAATCTTCGCCGCGGGCGAAGACCGACGATCCGATGGAATACTCTTTGAGCGAATCGCCGCGCCCGGCCAGAGTCTCCTCCACCACATACCGCAGAAAGCGCTGCAGGCTCGGCGCGGACCTGAGCTCCGCACTCGCCAGGATATTCTCCATTTGCACCTTAACTCGAATGGATTCCACCAAAGCTTCGGCCCCTCCGCGGAAGTGGCTTGAGAGTTCGACGCGCCGCCGGTGCTTTTGTGACGTTTAACAACTGCAACTTTCCCGAAACGGTTAGGGCGGACCCCCGGTCCGCAACCCGGTCCGCACGGGTCCCCCGGACCCGTCTCTTGCTTGGAGAATCAAGCTTCTTACGACCCAAGCATGTCGGCCAGGGGGCCGACCGCGGAACCGCGGGTCCTCCCTACCGACTCCGCCGGCTGCGGCCCTCGGGAAACCCTTGCTAAACTGTAATAATCGCTATGGCTATCAGTAAGGATCTGCTCGAAATACTTGTATGCCCCGTCTGCAAAGCCACGGTTGAGATGAAGCCCGATGAGAGCGGCTTGAAGTGCGTCCAGTGCCATCGCGTGTATCCGATCCGCGACGACATCCCCGTGATGCTGGTCGACGAGGCCAAGATCGAAGAATAGGCTCATCGTGGGAAGCCTGCTGGAAACTTTACCGCAGGGGGGCCGGGTGGCCATCATCCGGCTGCGGTCGCTCGGCGACTGCGTTCTGACCACGCCCGCGATCCAGCTCCTCAAACGCTTCCGCCCCGACCTGGAGGTTTCCATCGTCGTGGAAGACCGCTTCCGCGACATCTTCGAGGGGAACCCGGACATCGCCCGCATCCTTCCGCCGGATCTCGGCCGGTTGCGGCGCGCGCGGCCGCAGCTCTGTTTGAACTTCCACGGCGGTACGCGCAGCGCATGGATGACGGCCCTTTCCGGCGCCCGCTTCCGCGCCGGGTTCGGACACTTCCGCTGGCAGTTTGGTTACAATCGGCGCATCCCTCGAGCGCAGGAGATATTGGGCATCGATCGCAAAGTGCATACCGCCGAGCACCTGGCTTCGGCCATGTTTTGGCTGGGGGTGCCGATCGAGGAAGTCCCGCGAGCGCGACTGGTGACAAAACCAGACACAGGCAGGAATGCCTGTGCTACTATCCACCCGGTTGCCGCCACCGCCGCCAAAACCTGGCACGCCGAGGGCTTTCTCGAAATTGCGCGCCATCTTCAAGCCGGCGGCGCCGAGGTTGTCTTCATCGGCGGGCCCGCCGACGACCTCTCTCCTTTTCGCGAATTCCGCACCCTATCGGCGGCGCCGCTGGGCGAGGTCAAATCCCTGCTCGCGTCGGCGTCGATTTTCATCGGCAACGATTCCGGCCCGGCCCACATGGCGGCGGCGTTCGGCGTTCCCTCCGTGGTCATCTTCGGCGATTCCGATCCCGCCATCTGGGGTCCGTGGCGCACGCCCGCGGAAGTAATTTCCGCTCCCACCGGGATCGCTGGCATTCGCGTCGAACAGGTGCTGGACGCGCTCACGCGCCTGCGGGTGCACGCATGAAGCAGGTGATGCGCCTGCTCTCGTACGGCCGCCGCTACTGGGCGCACCTGTTAGCTTCGGTGGTGCTCATGGCGGTAGCCGGCGCGGCGCAGGGCATGATGATGCTGTTGATCCGTCCCATCTTCGACCGCGTCCTCAATCCCAACCCGCCGGACGGCTTGACACCCCTCTTTCCACACCTTCTCTTCAATCACCAGCTCTATCTCGAACAGTTGGTGCCGCTACACAATCGCACCATCTGGACGATGGTTGCGGTGGCGATCGTGGCGGTTTTTCTGATCAAGGGTCTCTGCGACTATCTTGGCAACTACCTCATCAGCTACGCCGGCTTCTCCTCCGTCACCGACCTGCGCAACGCCGTCTTCGACAAGGTGGTGAAGCAGGACGCCCAATTCTTCGGTTCCCGTTCCACCGGCCAACTCATGTCGTCGATTATGAACGATGTCGACAAGGTCCAGGTGGCCACCTCGCAGATCATGGCCGATTTTCTCCGCCAGATCTTTGCCGCCATCGCGCTGCTTACCGTGCTCGTCAGCAACGATTGGAAACTGGCTCTAGTCAGCCTGGCCGTGCTGCCCGCCGTCATGCTGCCGACCACGCGCATTGGCCGCCGCATCCGCCGCATTAGCCGCCGCACGCAGGACCGGCAGGCGGAGCTGAACCAGATTCTGGCCGAGACGCTCAGCGGTCACATGGTGGTAAAGGCCTTCAACGCCGAAGCGTACGAGTCCCGAAGATTCCGCGATGCCGCTCACCGCCTGTTGAAGACCAACGTGCGCTACGTTCTGCAGCAGGCGATTTCTTCTCCCCTGATCGACATGTTCGCGGCCATCGTGATTGTCGGCCTGCTGACATACGCCCGCAACGAAATCAAATCCGGCGCCATTACCGCCGGAGACTTCACCAGCTTCGTGATCACGCTGGTCGCGCTGCTGGAGCCGATGAAGCGACTGGTAGGCATCCACAACATTTTCCAGCAAGGCATCGGCGCGTCACAGAAGGTTTTCGAATACCTTGACCACAGCGAAGAGATCGCCGAGAAACCGGGCGCGCTGAAACCAGTTTCCTTCGAGCGGAGCATCGTCTTCGAAGGCGTCTCGTTCCACTACCCCGGCACCCCCAATGGCTTTCAGATCCGCTCGCTCGATCTCACGGTGAATGCCGGCGAGGTGGTGGCGCTAGTCGGCCCCAGCGGCGGCGGCAAGACCACGGTGGCCAACCTGGTGCCACGCTTTTACGACGTCACCGGCGGCTCGGTGAAGGTGGATGGCCATGACGTGCGCGACCTCAACCTGGCTTCGCTCCGCGCGCTCATCGGCATCGTGGCCCAAGACACCTTTTTGTTCAACGACACGGTGGCCCGCAACATTGCGTACGGCCGCCCCAGCGCCGCGCCCGAGGAAATCCAGCGCGCGGCCGCAAACGCCTTGGCGCACGAGTTCATCCTGCGGCTTCCGGAAGGCTACGAAACCGTGATCGGCGACCGCGGCATCAAGCTCAGCGGCGGCCAGCGGCAGCGTATCGCCATCGCCCGGGCGCTGCTGAAGAACGCGCCCATTCTCATCCTCGATGAGGCCACCTCGCATCTGGATACCGAGTCCGAGATGCTGGTGCAGAAGGCGCTGGCCAATTTGATCGAGCATCGAACCGTGATCGTGATTGCCCACCGGCTCTCCACCATCCGCCGCGCCGACAAAATCGTGGTTCTGGAGAAGGGCCGCATTCGCGAAATCGGCACCCACGAAGAACTGGTCGGCCAGGGCGGAATTTACCAGCGGCTTCACGAACTGCAGTTCGTGGATGCCGGATCGGTGGTGGACCTGTGAGCGTGCGCAGCATGACGGGCTTCGCCCGGATTAAGAAGAACATACCCGCCGGAGAAATAGTCCTCAGCATCAAGAGTGTCAATCACCGCGGCCTGGACTTGCACTTTCACATGCCGCCGGATCTGGACGCCTTGGAGAGCGAGTTGCGCAACGTCATCAAGAATGGCGTGGCCCGGGGGCATCTGCAAATCCACCTCTCGGTCCAACAGTCGCAGGGCGCCGGAACCGCTGCCTTAAATCACGCCTTGCTGGATTCGTACCTGCGCGCGTTCCGTGAAGCAGCCCAGATGCACCACGTGAGCGGGCAGCCTGACCTCAATGCGGCCCTGCGTATTCCGGGCATGCTAGGCTCGGCCTCCGGCGAAGAGTTGGAGGAGGAGGTGCAGCAGGCGATCATGGAAGCGGTCGCAGAGGGCGTCGCGGCGCTCAACCTCTCCCGCGAACGGGAAGGGGAGGCGATGGCTGCGGAGTTGCGCCCGCGATGCCGGTCCATTTGCGATCTGGTGAATCGCATGCAAGAGATCCGCGCCAGCGCGGTGCCCGCTTTTCAGAAACGCCTGCGGGAGAAGTTGACCGATTTGCTGCACGCCGCCGGTTTGGACCCGCAGCGACTGGCCCAGGAAGCGGCTATCCTGGCCGACCGCAGTGACGTCAGCGAAGAACTGGTCCGGCTGCGAACGCACACCGACCAACTGGAGAAAATTCTCGCGGGTGGAGGAGAAGTAGGCAAGAAGCTGGATTTCCTGCTGCAGGAAATGAACCGGGAAACCAACACAGTGCTGTCGAAGACCGGCGGCCTGGGAGATCTGGGTCTGACGATTACCGATCTGGCGCTGGCGGCCAAGTCCGAGATCGACAAGATCCGGGAGCAGGCGCTGAACCTGGAATGATGAATTTAACCTCAAGAATATTAGCCGCCGATGAACGCAGATCAACGCTGATAGAAAACGAAGGTTCCAAATCGCTCCTATCCGCGTTCATCGGCGTTCATCGGCGGCCAATCTGTTTTTCTTGGATCTCAGACGCCGAACTGTGACCATGACCACCGTCTTCATCATCTCCGCACCCTCAGGCTCGGGAAAGTCCACGCTGGTTTCCCGCCTGATGACCAACGTCACGGGGTTGATGTTCTCCATCTCCTACACCACCCGGGCGCCCCGCGGCGCCGAGATCGAAGGCCGTAGCTACCACTACATCTCCCGCACGGAATTCGAAGCCATGATCGCGCGCGGCGAGTTTCTGGAATGGGCGGATGTCTACGGCAATTATTACGGAACGCACCATAGAATTCTCGAAGAGGCGCGGGCTCTGGGCAAGGATCTGGTACTCGACATCGACGTGCAAGGTGCGCGACAATTGGAGTGTCAAATCCCTGAAGCGGTGACTGTTTTCCTTTTGCCGCCTTCCATGCAAGTCCTTGAACAACGGCTTCGCGCCCGCGGTGAAGACCGGGAAGAGGTTATCGAGAGACGTTTGCGGAAAGCAGCCGAAGAAATTGGGAACTACAAGGCTTACGACTATGTCCTGATCAATCGCGATCTGGCCGAATCCGACGCCGTGCTAAGCGCCATCGTGCGCGCGGAACGGGCGCGCAGGACCAGAATCGAAGACCAGATCAGGCCGATCCTGGACACATTTCAGATTAAGAGGAACCATGGCTGACAAAGTCCCACGCAACAACGCGCATTGCACCATTCCCGACGATCCGGAGCAGAGCACTTACCGGTTCATTATCGTGGCCGCCAAGCGGGCCCGGCAGCTGCAAGGGGGCGCGCGCCCCGTTCTGCCCACGTCTTCGAAGAAGCCCACCATCATCGCGATGGAGGAAGTGCGGCGCGGGCTGGTGAAGTATAGCCTTACGGGCCACGCGCCGGAACCAATCGAGCCAGAACCCGAGCTGTAACCCGTTATGCGCATCATCTTGGGGGTCGGCGGGGGTATCGCGGCCTACAAGGCTGCGGAGTTGGCCCGCCTGCTCATGGAGCGCGGCCACGAGGTCCAGGTGGTGATGACGGCGGCCGCGCAGGAGTTCGTCCGGCCGCTGACGTTTGCCGCGCTCACCGGCCGCAAAGTGCTCACCGACCTGTTCGCCATTGAAAGCGCCATCGAGCACATCGCCGTCGCCCAGGAGCACGACCTGTTCGCGATCGCTCCCGCCACTGCCGATCTCATGGCCAAACTCGCCCACGGCGAGGCCAGTGATTTTCTGACCGCCTTATACCTCGCCTTTCAGGGGCCGGTGGTGCTGGCTCCGGCCATGAACGTCAACATGTGGGATCACCCTGCCACCCGTTCCAACGTGGAGACGCTCCGGCGCCGCGGCCATCGAATCGTTGGTCCTGGCGAAGGCTACCTGGCTTGCGGCATGACCGGGGCGGGACGTCTGGCCGATCCGGAAGAAATCGCCGAAGCCATTGCCATGGAATTCCGCACGCGGCGCGAACTGGAGGGGGAAACCGTGCTGATCACCGCCGGACCCACCCAGGAGCCGCTCGACCCGGTGCGCTTCATTTCCAACCGCTCCAGCGGAAAAATGGGATACGCGCTAGCCGAAGCTGCGGCGGCGCGTGGCGCGCGAGTGGTCCTGATTTCGGGGCCGGTGCACCTGCCTCCGCCCCGCGCAGTCGAGGTCATCCACGTGCACACCGCCCAGGAGATGCGGGATAAGGTCTTTGAGAACCTGGCGCCTGCGGGCATCGTGATCAAGTCCGCCGCGGTGGCCGATTTCCACCTGAGCCGCGTCCACGAGCAGAAGATCAAGAAGACGGCGGCGCGTGTCTCCCTGGAGCTCGATCCCACGCCCGATATTCTGGCCGAGCTCGGCCGCAATAAAGGCGATCGCCTGCTCATCGGCTTCGCCGCCGAAACCCAAAATCTGCAGCAGGAGGCCCGGCGCAAACTGGAATCCAAGAACTGCGACATGGTGGTGGGAAACCTGGTGGGCGGGGCCGAGACCGGCTTCGAAAGCGACCAGAACGAAGTGGTGTTGGTGATGCGTACGGGCGAGGTGTTGCCGCTGCCGCGCGCGTCCAAGCGCGAAATTGCCGAGCGAATTTTCGACGAGGCCGTGAAACTACGGTTGGCCCTCCACGCTGCCCATGGACGCTGACCAGCTCCGCCGATACCTGGAATTCTATCAGGACCTGGGCGTCCAGACTCTGTACCGCCAACCGCGCTCCGCGCCCGCCGCGCCAATCGCGACACCGCTTCCGCACGTGCCGCCGCTTCCGGAAGCGCCACCCGACCCCTTGCCCAGTCTCGCCCCAGCCAACGATTCGCTCTTCCAGATTCTCGAGGACATCGGCGACTGCCGCCGCTGCCGGCTTCACGAGGGCCGCTCGAAAATCGTCTTCGGCGTCGGTAACGAGAATTCGCCGGTGGTTTTCGTAGGCGAAGGACCGGGCGCCGACGAGGATGCGCAAGGTATTCCGTTTGTTGGCCGTGCGGGCCAATTACTCACCCAAATGATTGAGGGTACCGCGCAGAAGGAAGGCATTCCGCTCAAGCGCGATGAGATCTACATTTGCAACGTGGTGAAGTGCCGTCCACCAGGGAACCGGACGCCCGAACCGGACGAGATGGAGATCTGCGGCCAGTTCCTCTATCGGCAGCTCTCCGCGATCCAGCCCAAGGCGATCTGCGCTCTAGGTGGCACCGCCGCGCGAGCCCTTACCGGGCATAAAGAAGGGGTTACGAAAATGCGTGGCAAGTGGTTCCAGTGGAGAGATTTGCCGGTGATGGTGACGTATCACCCCTCGTACTTGCTGCGACCCTACAATCAGAGCGCTAAGCGGGAGGCTTGGGAAGATCTAAAGAAGCTGCTGCACTTCGTCTACGACTAGCAGCAACCCCACCGGCGGCGAAGACCGCCGGCGTTACGTAGCGCTGGCGATCGTGTCGCCGGCGTGGGGACCTAAGAACCCCCCGCCTGCCGCAACATGGCCTCTTGCCGCGGCACGTGGAGCCCTTGTTCCCGCAACGCTGTGATTAGCGCGGGCGTGATCACGTCGATGTAACGCCGGGTATAGCGGATCATGCCGGCCCGCCGCAGCCGGTTCATTTGGAAAGTCACGATCTCGCGCGAAGTGCCTATGTACTCGGCGATGGTGTGGTGTGTCAGCGAAGCCAGCCGCGTAGCGCCATCCGGCTGCGGCGTGCCCATCTGGTCCGCTAATTGAATCAGCGCCACCATGACCCGCTCCGGCGTCTTATGCACCGCCATGCTCTCGACGCGCTCCTGCAGCCCGATGCACTGCCGCACCAGGTATTGCGAAAGCGCCAGGCCCAGCCGCGGTTCGCGCTCAATCTGCTGCTCGATCTCTTCGCGACTCCAGGACATAAGCGTCGCCGCATCCAGAGCCACGGCCGATTCCGTGGGACGGCCGCCAATCAGCACGGCCTCGCCAAAAAGACCCTCCGGCGAAACCAGGCGCCCGATGGTTTCGTAGCCATCATCCGCCGTGGTGTTTACTTTCACACGTCCCAGAACTAGCAGGAACAGGCGGTCCACAGGCCGGTCCGGGCTGTAGATAACTCGTCCCTTCGCAAAATCCGTTACTGGCTTACGGGGAAGATACGTCAAGGGATCTTCCCAGGAAGAAACCGTCTCGTTCAACCGATTCATAACAGGAACCTCGCTTGTTGAAACGTTCCCCGTAAACTGCTCCCCTGGACTGATATTTAAAGGATATCGCTACCGGTAAGACGGCGTCATACGGCCTTTAGGGTACAAAACCGTAATTTGGTATGTAAATATACCAATGCTGACGCGGAGGACGGTTATTGCCTGGCGTTCCTCACGCCGGTTCGCAAACTCTGCGCGGTGGCTGTGCTCGTAAGGGTGATCGGGTAACTCTGAAATGGAGCCGGCAGGCGCTGGACAGAAGAATACGTACTTCCATCCGTCAGGAACAATTCGACCAGCACCCACAGGGTCTCGAGCGAGGCATTGGCGCTGTACGGGGTGACGGGGATGTAGACCAACGTATCCGTATCGTCCACAACGTTGGTAGCGGTTCCCTGCACGGCTGGCGCACCCAGTCCGCTGCCGAGTTGCACGGAGGCGGTGGCCCGAAACGCTACCACCCGAGGATCGCTCGATTCGAGAAACACCTGAATTCCAAGCGTCTGCGTTTGCCCGGTCAAGGGATTGAAGTCGCTCCCGCCAAGCGTGTACCAACTGATCTGCGGCGGTGTCTGCGCCGCGGCTGTATAACAAAGGGTAGCCAGCAACAGGGCCACCTTGATCCACCGGGCCGGGCGGCCGCATGGTAAACAGTTGGAGGGAGTCATAGGCTTCCAATCGACGGGGTCGAGATGGTACATTATATGCTGATGGTACGGCGAGAGGAAGAGTACTGGAGAATTTTTTGCGTTAACCTCGGTAGCCGCCCATGCGTCTCCATAGCCGTACCGATCCGAACCGCTTAGATTGCATGCTTAAACAAGTTTTTGTTGCTTCCCTTGTGGTCCTGTCTGCTGCATCGGTTGGACGTACTGATCCCAGCACCATCGACCAGGGCTACCGCCAGATGTACAACTTGCAGTTCGATGCGGCACACCGCACCTTCGGCGATTGGCAGCGCCTGCATCCCCAGGATCCATTAGGGCCGGCCTCGGACGCCGCGGCTTATTTGTTCGCGGAATTCGACCGTCTGCATATTCTGCAGTCCGAATTTTTCATCCATGACGAGCACTTCATCACCGACCACAGGCTAGCTCCGGACCAGGCAGTGAAAGAGAAATTTGAGGCGGCTCTCAACAACGCCGCTGCCCTGGCGGGCCAACAGCCCCAAAGTCCGGATGCACGGTTCGCGGCTCTCTTATGCCACGGATTGCGGTCCGACTACATGGCGCTGATCGAGAAGCGTTACGGCGCTTCGTTCAAAGAGATGAAAACGGCGCGGGGCATGGCCGAACAGCTTCTCATGGACAACCCCAAGTATTACGATGCATGGGTCGCGGTAGGGGTGGAGAACTACATGTTGAGCACCAAGGCCGCGCCGCTGCGTTGGCTGCTGCGCTTGGGCGGTGGTGAGACGGACAAGACCGTGGGTCTGGAAAAGCTGCGCATCGCCGCTGAGAGAGGGCACTACCTGCTGCCGTTTGCCCGCCTGCTGCTGGCCGTGGCCGCATTGCGAGACCACAAAACCGATCAAGCCCGCGACATCCTGGAAGAGCTCGCCAAAGAGTTTCCACGCAACTCCCTCTACGTTCAGGAACTGGCCCGCTTCTAGATTCGGTAGCACAGGCATCGGAACCGACCCGCGAGCGCGCGCTGACGCGTGCCCGGAGTCCTGCACGATGCTCCCCTGCTTTTTTGCGGCCCACAAGCATGACACTGGTAGGGCGGACCCCCGGTCCGCGGCCGGGCCCCTGGCCGGCCTGCTTGGGGTTGCGAGGCCTGCTTCTCCAAGCGAAGAGCAGGTCCGGGGGACCTGCGCGGACCAGGGGGTTCCGCCCCACCAGTCGTGCGGCAAGCGCTGCGTGTGTGCGATTCTAGGCTCAGAGCGTGAGAAGTTCCTTCTTACCGCCTACGGATGTTTTTGTCGTGGGTGGAGGACCAGCCGGCTTGGCCGCTGCCATTGCGGCGCGACGCCGGGGTCTGAACGTTACCGTTGCGGACCACTCGGTCCCTCCTATCGACAAGGCCTGCGGCGAAGGAATCATGCCCGACGGGTTGGCCGCGGCCCTCCACCTGGGGATTCGCATCGACGACTCGGCGGGATATCCTTTTCGCGGCATCCGATTTTCGGAGAGCGGTCTCTCCGTGGATGCCTCCTTTCCCGGCAGTTCCGGCTTGGGAATTCGGCGTACGGTTCTGCACCGCCTCCTGATCGAACACGCCACCGCGCTGGGAGTCCATTTGGCTTGGGGAACCGATGTCACCGCTATCGGCACACCAGTTCACGCCCGCTGGATCATCGGCGCCGATGGCGCCCAATCGCGCGTGCGGCAGTGGGCGAACCTGGAAGCCTCCACGCGCCACAGCGTGCGCTTCGGCTTTCGCCGGCATTACCGCATGGCTCCGTGGAGCGAATATATGGAGATCCACTGGAGCCCGCGCGGCCAGCTCTACATCACGCCGGTCAGCCCCGATGAGCTTTGCGTGGTGTTGATTTCGAGCGATCCGCAGTACCGGCTGGAAGCCGCTCTGCCGCAATTCCCGGAGGTGGCGGCACAGCTCGCCCCGGCCGCCTGGGCCGGAAGTGAGCGCGGCGGAACTTCGGTCACGCGCCGCCTGCGTTCGGTCTATCGCGGGAACGTGGCCTTGATCGGCGATGCCTCCGGTTCCGTGGACGCGGTCACGGGCGAAGGCCTCTGTCTGCTCTTCCAGCAAGCCGCCGCTCTGGCTGGCGCGCTGGCGGCGGGCGACCTGGCGCTTTACCAGAAGGAGCACCGCCGCATTGGGCGGCGCCCGGCGTTCATGGCGGATTTCATGCTGCTGCTGGATGGCCGCGATCGTTTCCGCGCGCGCGTCCTGCGGGCCTTCGCCCGGCAGCCCGAGCTGTTCCGTGGAATACTAGCCGCGCACGTGGGCCGGTCGACGCCGGCAGCGTTTGCGGCCAACAGCCTCGCGCTGAGTTGGCGGATGCTGCGCGACACGGTTTAACGTGGCACAGGCATCCCTGCCTGTGTCGGGTTTTGCGTTTCGCTCTACCGCCGCGCTTCGAAGAACGCGCGCATCAGCTCCACACACTCGGCGGCGAGCACTCCCTCCACCACCAGCACCGTATGGTTCAGCACGTCCGAATCGGCGATGCGGAACTTGCTGCGCACGCCTCCGAAGCGCAGGTCGCGCGCACCGAAAACCAGCTTCTTCACCCGCGCGGCCACCAGCGCTCCAGCGCACATCACGCACGGCTCCAGCGTGCAATAGAGCGTGGCGTCCTCGATCCGGTAGTTGGCGGTGCGCGCGGCAGCCTGGCGGAGCGCCAGGATTTCGGCGTGGGCGGTCGGATCGTGGAGCGCAATGGGCGAGTTCGCTCCGCGTCCGACGATGGTCTCACCGATGGCCAGCACGGCGCCGACCGGCACTTCTCCCGACGCCGCGGCTTCCCGCGCCAGCCGCAGCGCTTCGCGCATCATTCGCTCGTCGAGATCCACTAGCTTATAATACGGGAACATAAACTTATGCCTGAACTGGAAATTCACCACGAGAGCGAGCACGCCATCGATCCAGCGGGCCAGCGAGTGGGCGTGCTGGCGGCCATTCTGGCAGTGGTGCTGGCCATCGTGACCATCGCCTCGCACCGTACCCATACCGCCGCGATCATTCACAAAGCCGAGGCCAACGATTCCTGGCAGCGCTATCAATCGACGCGCGTCAAGGTCTATACGCTGGACGTCGGACAAGGCCTGTTGCGGGCTTCTGGCGCGAAAGACGGCGGCGAAAAGGTACTCGCGGATTTCACCGCCCAGAAAAAGGACGAGGAGTCCAAGGGCAAGAAGATTCAAGCCCAGGCGGCGGAGGACGACAAGCAAGCCGAAACCGACGAGCGGCGGGGGTTGCGTTACGACGTCGGCGAAGGTCTGCTGGAAATCGGCCTGGTGCTCAGTTCCTTGTTCTTCATCTCACACAAGAAAATGTTCCCAGTGATGGGCGTGATCGCCGGCATCGCGGGCGTGGTGATCTCGGCCACCGGATTGATGATTTGAGCGGGGCTCAAGCAGCCACCCCACCGGCGGCAAAGACCGCCGGCGTTACGTCCTCTCAGTGCCGGAAGTGCCGCACGCCGGTGAAGACCATCGCCACGCCGAGCCGGTCGGCGGCGGCGATCACGTCGTTGTCCCTTACCGATCCGCCCGGCTGAATGAACGCCGTGGCGCCGTACTTCACGGCCTCCTCCACGCCGTCGGGGAACGGGAAGAAGGCGTCGGACGCCACCACCGTTCCTTCGAGCGGCAACACCGCTTTCATCGCGCCGATCTTCACTGAATCCACGCGGCTCATCTGCCCCGCGCCGACTCCCACCGCCTGCCCCGCCCGCGCATACACGATCGCGTTCGACTTCACATGCTTGGCCACTTTCCAGCCAAACTCCATGGCCCGCCATTCCTCCTCGGTGGGCGCGCGGTGGGATTTGACGGTAGCCGTCGCGCGGTCGAGTTTCACGTCGTCAGCCGTCTGTACCAGGAACCCTCCGGCAATCGATTTGACCACCACTCGGTCTAACCCGGGGCCCACGCGCATCAGCCGCAGATTCTTCTTGCCGGCGAGCGCTGCCAGAGCTTCAGGCGTATATCCCGGGGCGGCGATGGCCTCGATGAAGGTCTGCGCAATCTGGCGCGCGGTGTCCTCATCCACGCTGCGGTTGAATCCCAACACGCCGCCGTATGCGGAAACGGGATCACATTCGAAAGCCTTGCGGTAGGCCTCGGCGAGCGACACCTGTTCCGCACAGCCGCACGGATTGGTGTGCTTGATGATCACGGCGGCCGGGCCGGAAAATTCGCAGGCGAGTTGCCACGCAGCATCCAGATCCACCAGATTGTTGTACGAGAGTTCCTTGCCCTGCAACTGCTCCGCGCCGGCAATGCCCTGCCCCGCTTTGCCATAGAGCGCCGCCGCCTGGTGCGGATTCTCGCCGTAGCGCAGGTCCATAATCTTGGGCGCGCGCATGGCGAGCACGGCCGGCAATACCTCCGCCGAATCCACCTGGTCGAGCCGCGCGCTGATGGCCGCATCGTAATCGGCCGTGGTGCGAAACGCTTTCTTGGCCAGCCGCCACTTGGTCTCTACCGAGAGTGCGCCGTCCTGCGCGCGGAGTTCCTCGATGATGCTGCCATAGTCCGCAGGCGACACCACCACCGCCACGTCCTGATAATTCTTGGCGGCCGAGCGGATCATGGTCGGCCCACCGATATCGATATTTTCGATGAGCTCTTCAAGACGCGCGCCGCTGCGGGCCGCCACGTCTTCAAAGCGGTACAGATTGACCACCACCATGTCGATGGGCGTGATCCCGTGCTGAGCCAGCGCCTGCATGTGGTCGGCGCGGCCGCGAATTGCCAGCAGGCCACCGGTGATTTTGGGGTGCATCGTCTTGACGCGGCCATCCAGCATTTCGGGAAAGCCGGTCACTTCGGAGACGTCGCGGACCGGCACTCCACTCTCGCGGATCAGGCGGGCCGTGCCACCGGTGGAAACGAGCTCAGCGCCCAAGCCGGCGAGCTCGCGGGCAAATTCGACCACACCGGTCTTGTCGGTGACGCTAATGAGAACGCGCTGAATTTTGTTCATTTGAGGGAGCAGAAGAGCTACGAATATTATCGCAAGATGACGCGGAGGCGTAGGCCGTTCGGCTATATCTTTTCCGGCATCGACGTATTACAATCTCCGGTCAAATGAAGAAACCTGAATTCGCCGCTCATATTACAGCCGGGGCTGCCTTAGCGCTGGCCTTCACTTTCACCGCGCAAGCGCAGACGAACCGGACCTTTGTGGCTACCACCGGCAACGATGCGAACGCCTGCTCCGTGACCGCTCCTTGCCGCACGCTCACGGCTGCGCTCGCCGCAACCAGTCCCGGGGGCGAAATCGTGGTGCTCAACTCCGGTGGCTATGGACCGGCCACCATCTCGCGACCCGTGACCATTACAGCCATTGGCGTGGATGCGAGCATCACGGCGACTTCCGGGACTGCGCTCAGCTTATTGACGGCTGGGAACGTTACGATCACCGGGCTCAACCTGCATGGAAGCGGGGCAGCAGGCAGCATCGGAGTCGTAGTGGAAACCGGGGGCGATGTGCACCTCTACAATATGCAGATTGATAGCTTTGAGACCGGCGTGTTAATGACTGGCGGCAGCCAACTGTCCATCCATGATTCTAAGCTTACCCACTGCAATAGCTTCGGACTGGACGCGACTGACGGTATAACCGACGTGCATCACACCGTATTCGATTCCAACGGATCGCCGCAAACGCAGAGCGTGGTGCAGCCCTGACCATTGTGGACTCTTCCGCTACCAATAACAGTTTGGGTTCCAGCTAAGCGACGACGGTTATATGGAACTCGATGGCGACCGGATCCTTCACAATGGCACGGGCATCGTGGCGGCCGGCCCCAACCAGACGTTCGGGCAGGCATACTTTGCCAATTGCGTTATCTCCAACAACAACACGGCTTACCTTGTTCAGGCCCCCTTTACGCTTACCGGGACCAACCCCGGAACAAATCTGATCCGGCCCGGCCAGTTCATGGGCGGGACGATTACCGCACCGACAGCGCAGGAATTCTTTTGAAACGGAACACCGCGGCCGGCCGCTCTGAATCGGACCGCCTGGGGCGCCGGCAAAAGGCGGGCCACCCATCGCGGCGCCGGAACGCAGATTGGTGGCGTAGGGCTGCTGCGGTTATTGGAGGGTAGAGGTTGACCCAACGGTTTCCGCATCTAGGATCAGATTCGTAGCTGGGGCCGTTCCCTTAATTGTGCCGCTAAACGCAGTGGTATTCTGCGCGAGAAGGCAGTAGGAGAGATTCACCGCACCGGCGGAACTCGATATGCTGGTGCCGTTCAAGAGGATCTCGTCTCTGATGAGCACAAGGGTGCCAGAGTTCAAGAGACCAATGACGTTGCCGTTGATTTGGGAATCGGCTAGCGTCATATGTCCCTCATTATTCACGCCGGCAAGTCCGTTATTTTCGATAGCCGTATTGTGTATCTGGACGTTCCCTGCATTAATCTCGAGACCATAGAAAGTATTGTCGGTGAACCTGGAATTGTAGATGGCCAGGGTGCCAGTCGAGTTGAATTTCATACCGTCGAGGCTAAAGCCGTCCATTGTAACGTTATAGAGGTGCAGGTACCCGACCTGCGTGACATCGATTCCGAACTGGGCGTCCGGCTTCCCCTGCCCGTGCAGTGCCAACCCGACGATGGTAACGTTCCCAGACGTGTTGATAGTGATGGCAGGGGTGTCGGTTGCAATAACGGAGGCCGAGACACCGACAGCCGAAATCGTGACCGGCTTCGTGATGCTGAATGGACCGTAACCGCCGGAAGTCACGATAACAACCTCTCCGTTGGGAGCCGTTACCGCAAGAGCCGCCGCTAAGGAACGGCAGGGAGTGTTCACCAGGCAGGGACTGCCGTCGTCGCCACCAGTGGATACAAAGGTTCTAGTGTTCTGTGGCGACCCCGCGAAAGCAGGCGCTGTCAAAGCGAGCGCTAGCACGGCGCACGTCTGGAGGCTCTTCATAACACGATGATTCAGCATTTTCCTTCAATCCCTTCATCTGGTTCATGGGCCGACTCGTTGGAGCTGACAATGCCGTCGAGCCGCATTCTAGTGTCCGGCGGCCGCCAACGGGCCGGGGAATGCTCGCTGGATTAGTGCCGGTGATCCGGGAAACTCTCGTGGAAGCGAATATTTAAAGGCACCGTGCAGTCGTCGGCCGAGAAGGCCCTTCCGGCACACGCGCTCTCCAGGATCAAGCGTGCCGCACCGCGTCTGGAAACAAATCATCGCTCAGGTCGCTCTGCGAGCGGGCGAGTATCGCAAGACGGGGCGGGAACTTGAACTTGCGCCATGGGAAATCGAGGCTCCGCGGGCGGCCGGACGATCGGCATCGGCTCAGTGGGTGCGGGACGTAAGACATTGACCAGCGGAACGGCGCAACCGCGCGGCGGCGTAACGACGACACTCCGAAGGAGCGTGCGCCAGTCCGGGAGTGGCACCCGGGGCGGCGTCTGGGCTTCGAGCGTAGCGGCCAGCGCCAGAATGAATAGAAGGATGCGCGACATGGACTACTCCTGGATAGAGATGCCGCGGGAAAGCAGACCCTTTCAAGACTTTCGAAAGAATTGGCGGGCGCAACCCATGAGGCGATATCTTTGTGGATTTGTCTGGATTACAATAGGCCGCTGAGCATGGCCGCACTCACCAGGAAAGTCACGGCTTGCGCTGCAATCGCGCTGGCGTTCGCTGTCACAGCACAGGCTCAGAATAACCGGAGCTTTGTGGCTACCGCCGGCAATGACGCCAACAACTGTTCTGCCAGCGCGTATTGCCGCACGTTTACCAGGGCGCTTGCCGTAACCAACTCAGGAGGAGAAATCGTGGTGGTGGATTCGGGCGGTTACGGGCCGGCCACGATCACTCAACCGGTAGTCATTACCGCCATCGGCGTGGATGCCTCGATCACCGCGGGGTCCGGCAACAGTCAGGATGCGCTCATCATAAACACGCCTGGAAACGTGACCATTACCGGGCTTAGCTTGTACGGAGGTACTCAGGGCGGTATCGGAATCGATGTTCAACAAGTGGGCTTTTTGCGTCTGTACAATATTCAAATTGAGAACTTTGAAAGCTACGGCCTCGTTACAGGGAGCGGCAAGCTGGCTCTCTACAATTCCAGAATAACGAACTGCTATGGAGGCCTCTATATGTTCAATTCCGCGCAGGCCTATGTAGACAATACTTCGTTCGATCACAACCAAGGCGAGGGCGCGGGCGCTGAGACAGGAGCGGCGCTTACAATCGCAAATTCCTCGGCACAATACAACGTTGGGGGGTTCGCGGCAGATGGCGGCTCCGTGACACTCTATAACGACGAGATCAGCTTCAATGAGTTCGGCCTCTCGGTGAGTGGCACAACCGACATCGCAGGAGCAGGGCAACTCTATTTCGTGGATTGCCTCGTGCACGACAACACCTTCGTCTCTTACATGGTCAACGCCGGAGGGACGCTCAGCGGGAGCAGCCCCGGAACCACGATGATCACGCCTGGGCAGGGCACATCCGGTGGCGGAGCGCTTTCCTCAGGGATAGCACTGCAGTAGGCGTCACCGGGCCACAGACACCGTCACGCGGAACAGTTCGCGCGGGTCGGCGTGGTGCTGCAGGCGGTAGCGGCTGGCGCCGATGATCGAATCGAACACCGCCTGAATCGCGGGCGAGAGCGATTTGAGTGTGGCATCGGTGTTGGGCGCTAGGGCGCGGTCATTTACCACGACTTCCCACTGCTGGCGGTCGAAGTGCAGTGTGCCGGCGAATTCGGGCTCGGCTTCTAGTAGGGCCGCCGCCGATTCAGCCGCGTTCACCGCTTGTCGCAGGCGGTCTTCCACTGAGCCGTTCAACGCTGCCCGGCGATTGTAGAGGAGACCCAGCTTGCCCTTCTCCTGGTCCAGGCCATAGATGGCTTCGTGACATACCAGGATGATTCCGGGACCTTCTGGGACGTGCTCGTAGTCCGATACATCGATCATCGTTTCGGGCAGGCGCTTTTCCTGAATCCATCGATGAAATACGGGGATGGCTGCGCCGAGATGCGGGCGGCTGGCGGGAGTGGCGAAGAGCTTTACGCGGAAGTGCTGGATGTCCATATGCGGGAAACCGGACACAGGCCGGGAGGCCTGTGCCACCTACGCCGCCACCTTTTGCGCGCTCAGGCGGCCGTAACAGGCGTGTGAGGCCTCAATAAAGAGCTGCGCTTCCTCGATCAGCCGGTGCGTTTTTTCGGCGTCGTACGGCTGGTGGCGCTGCTCGTGCGCGGCGAAATAATATTGCGCGAACTTGCCGCCGGCGAACGGATCGAAGAACAGCTCGGTGTCATAGAACGCCTGTTTGAAGGCCGCCGCGATGCCATCGGGCGTTGTTTCGTGGGGAATCACGCGCCAGCTCAACAGCGCCTGGGCCGCGTTGCGCATCGATTCGTATGCTGTGATCGCCGCCCTCGGAATGTCCCCTGCCTCCAAGGCCAGTTGCGCTTCGAAGGCTTCCCGCTCGCAGTTGGTCAATTGAAACTCGATGGGCGTGACCACTTCGCCGGCGCACTCTCCGATGCCGATGTCGCCAATCGTATACTCGCGGGCGTCCGACCAATCGACGTACAGGCTGGGGTCCGCATCGTGCGGCGGCACAAACGTCAGATCGTCGATCATCGCCTTGAGCGCCGCCTTGCCGATGCGCTTGGCGTATTTGTGAAAGCTTTCGCCGGACTCGCGCTCGTCCACGTAGCGCGAAGTGATGCGGTCCACGGTCTCGGGGATGCGCTTGGAGGGCACGGCGCCGATAGCCAGGCCGTACGCGCCGCCGTTCTCTTCCCATTTGCCGCCGAGGACGAGTTGGAAGTGCGGCACGGTGTAGCCGGCCTTGTTGCGGCTTACCCCATAAAAGCCAAGATCGGCCACGTGATGCTGGCCGCAGGAGTTGAAGCAGCCGCTGATCTTGATGTGCAGGCCGCGTATGGCTTCGTCCAGCTCGTAGCCTTTGGCCAGGAGCCGGGAGCGCAGTTCGGCGGCGAGCCCGCGCGAAGATGAAATACCCAGCTTGCAAGTGTCGGTCCCGGGGCAAGAGACCACGTCGACAATCGTGTTCGCACCGGCTTGCTCCAGGCGCGCGGCGGCAAGATCGGAATACAACGCGGGCAGATCGGCTTCGCTGACCCAGCGCAGCACGATGTTCTGTTCTACCGTCGATCGCAGGGTCTCCTTGGTGTATTTGCGTGCGATATCGGCCAGCGCGCGAAGCTGATCGGCGGTGGCATCGCCCAGCGGCAGGGTTATGGTGACGGTTGCGTAGCCGGATTGTTTCTGCCGGTAGACGTTGGTCTGGCGCCAGCGTTCGAAAGCGGCATCTACCGGTCCCGAGATGTTGAGCAGCGCCGCGGGCCTGGCAGGCTCCTCACGGTAAGTTGGCACATCCTTCAGATACTCGGTCCAGCGCGGCTCGGCGGGGAGGATAGCACGCTCTTCGGCCACCACGCGCTTGAATTCGTCCAGGCCAATCTTCTGGATGACAAACTTCAAGCGGGCAGTATTCCGATTCTTCTTTTCGCCGAGCCGCGCAAAAACGCGGCAAATCGCTTGCGCCAGCGGCAGCAGTTCTTCTTCGGGCACGAAATCGGAAAACAGCTTGGCCTGCTGCGGCACCGTGCCCAGGCCGCCGCCCACGTAGAAGGCAAACCCGCGCCGGCCGTCGCGCACCGCGGCCACCGCGCCGATATCGTGGATGTGCGCGAGCGCGCAGGCTTCCTCCGCACAACCGGAAAACGAAATCTTGAATTTTCGGCCGAAGTTCTGGGTGTCGGGATGGCCCAGCAGGAAGTACGTGAGCGCCTTGGCGTAAGGAGTCGTGTCGAACGCTTCGGTGCGGCACACGCCGGCAATCGGGCAGCCCGTGACGTTGCGCACGGTGTTGCCGCAAGCCTCGCGTGTGGTGATGCCGACCGCCGCCAGACGGCGCATCAGAGCCGGAGTATCCTCGATGTGGATGAAGTGAAGCTGGACGTCCTGCCGCGTGGTGATGTGGGCGATGCCGTCGGAGTACTCTTCGGCCAGCTCGGCCAGGACTTCCAGTTGTGCGGCATTCAATCCGCCGTATGGGATCTTGATGCGCTGCATGCCAGGCGCATCCCACAACGTGCCGGGACCTTTGGTGTTGTCGCTCGGATAGGTGAGCTTCTGCGTTTCCTTGCCGTCGTGACGCTGGCCGTTGTCGTAGCGCTGGCCGTAGGATCCCCGGCGTAAACGGGTTTCCGCGAAGATCTTGTCGTCGATCTTGCCCTGTTTCTTGAGCAACACCTCGCTCTCGAACTTGTCGACTTCCTCGGCGAGATTTTGCGGCAAGCGGCCTCGGAGAGACTCCTTCCAGAGGCCATTGCTGGTCTTCATATACCCTAAACTATATCGGAATTGCGGTGTATGTGCAACTCCGCTAATTCCAAATCACTTAGACTTGCTCAAGCGTCGGTAGTACTCGGCCACGGCATCGGCAAATCCGGGCGGAGTCGGCTCGTTGCCGGCGCTGCGTATGCTGCCGCCGCTGGTCTCGTCCACTTTACGGCGAAGCTCCAGTTCCACCTGCTGGATATCGGCCACCATGGCCGCCTGAATGCGGCTGGCCAGTTCGGGATCGTTGGCGTAGGCGAACGGATTGAGCCGTTGCATTTCGCGGATCAAGGCCTGCAAGTCTTTCGCGGTCGTCTGATCGCCCTGCATCTGGCCTTGCAGGTTCTCGAGTTGCTCGAGCGTGTCGCGATAGTTGCGCTCGAAGCTGCGCGGGTCGACGGCGCCGCCATTATAGATGGTGGGATCGTTGGTGCCCAAGCCGCCGATGGGTCCATAGACGTTGCCGTTGCGTCCGAAATTGCCGCCCGGCTGACCGTTGCGGGTCAAGCTGCCCTGCTGGTAGCCGCCGCCTTGACCTTGACCTTGCCCTTGCCCTTGACCTTGCCCTTGGCCCTGTTGACCTTGCTGCCCTTGCTGCTGCCCGCCCGGTTGGCCGTTTTGACCCTGTTGGCCTTGCTGCCCTTGCTGTCCGCCCTGGCGCCGGGCCAGTTGCTCGATCTGCTGGCGCAACTTCTCCACCTGCGAAAGCGCCTCTTCCACGGCCTTGCTCTCCTTGTCATCGCCGCCGGCGCCTTTGCCGTCCTGGCCCTTGGTCATGGCCTGCTGCACACCGTGCAACTGTTCGCGCAGATTGTTCATCCCTTGCGTGATCATGGATTCGGAGAGCACGGCGTATTCGCCCAATCCGCGGCGGATGTACTGGCCGTTGCGTTCCATGTCACGCGGCAGTTCCTGCTGCTGCATTTCGCCGAGGGCCTGGCGGAGTTTGCTGGAGGCCTTGGGTTGCGTTGCCGCCAGATCGCGCACGCCGTTCTGCATCTGCGACTCCAGGCGGCGCAAGTCAGCCAATTCCTTGTCGCGCTGCCTGCTCAGTTCCTGAGCCTGTTCCTGGGTCATGCGGCCCTGCTGGTTACCGCCCGCGGCGCGGCGCAACTGGCCTTCGAAATTCTGCTGTTGCTGGGCGAGATCGTCAGCCTGTTTGGCCAGATCGTCGGCGGTAGCGCCGGATTGCTGCCCGCGGATGGCAGACAGCATTTGCTCGGCTTCCTTGAGCTGTTCGGCCGCGCGCTTGGCGTCAGCTTCGCTTTGGGGCGTTCCCTCCTGTTGGGATGACGCCGCCTTGCGCATGTTTTCCAAAGCCTGCTGCAAACGGTCGACGGTCTGGCGCAGCTGCTGCGAATCGATACCGCCTCGCGACCCTTGCTGGCCGCGGCCGGCCTGTTGCCCCTGCTGCCCCTGTTGCCCTTGTTGCCCTTGTTGGCCCTGTTGTCCTTGTTGACCCTGCTGCGCCTGTTGCCCCTGTTGCCCCTGCTGGCTTTGCATCTGCTTGGTCATCTGGTCGAGCTGCTTTTGCAATTGCTCGGCCTCGCGCCGCAACATTTCCTGCTCGTAGCGTTTTTGCGAAAGCTGCTGCTGCTTGTTCTGCTGATTGGCCAGTTCCTGCTGGCGGCGGGCGAGTTGTTCCAGCTTTTGCAGCGCCTCGTCGATGGCCTGCTGTTGCTGATCGCCGGATTGTTGCTGCTGCCCGCTCTCAAACTGGTTTTTCTCGGTGTCGAGTTCCAGGTCGAAAAGTCCTTCGAGATCGCGCGCGCCGGCTTGGCCGCCGCCACCCCCGCCCCCTTGATTTCCGAAAGCCACCTGGATATCGCGGCGAGTCGCTTCGGCGCGCAGCAAGTGCTGCAGAGCCACCTGCTCCGGTCCCATGGCGTCTACGAATTTGCCGCCCTTCAGTTTGTCGGATGCCGGACCCATGGCCGCTACGGCTTCATCCATATCCTTCACGAAGCTCTTGAAGGAGTCGCCCTCTTCGGCCAGCTGGCGGGCCTTCATGCGGTCGGATAGAGACTTCGCCTGGTCGCGCAGCTTGGCCTGCTGCTGCGACAAGAACGCGGCGTTCTCGGCTTCGCTGCCGGCGGCGCCGGAACCCTTCACCTGATTCCATGTGGCGGCGATAATCTGCTTCTGCCGCTCGGAGATCTGATCTTCCTGCTGGCCACCACCACCGCCGCCCCCGCCGCCACCCTGCTGCGATTGGGAATAGTTCCGCTCAAACGGCTGGGCCTCGATGAAATACATGTCGGTGCGGGTGGTATTGCGGGCGTCCTTGGCCACGGCATAAAGGCTCACCACATCGCCCGGCACCGCTTTGTAGTCTTCGAGGGAAATGACGGTCGAAGCCGAGGAGTTCTTGGCACCCTTGTTGGGGAGCATCGAAACGATTTTCTCCGGCCCGCCATTCACGGTATAGTGCAGCTCGACGTCCTTGAGACCGAAGTCGTCGGAGGCTTCGGCGGTCACCGTGACCTCTTCGATGGGCGAGGCCTTGAAATCTTTTCCTGGCTTGGTGAGCTTGATATCGGGCGGATGGTCCTTCTGCGCCTCGATGAAGAAGTCCTCGGTGAGACGCACGTCGTCGCCGTTATCGATCGCGGCCACGTGATACTGGCCGTCCTTCTCAATCGGCACCTTGGCCATCAGGTTTCCGTTAGGCCCGGTGCGCAGTATCAGCTTGGAGCCATCGTCCAGCAGGAGTGCGCCATTGGCCAGCGGCCGGTCGGTCTGAATCTCTACGTCGGCTACGGTTCCCTCCACCGCGCGCAGGTCGCCGCCCTTTTCGACGGCGTCCTTCATTCCGGTCCAGGACGGGAAATGATACGTGGTGCTCATGCCCTTCACGGAAGGCAGGTCGACCACCTTCAGCTTGTAGGTTTTCGAGCGGACACCGCCCGCTTCCACGTAATAATCCAGCGATTCGGAGATGCCGGGGATGGCGAATTCGTAGGCCGTCCCGCTCGGCTGGGTGACCATTTCGGCCTGCTCCCACTGCGAGGAACTGGCATATTTTCCAAAGAAACGCACCTTGGGAGCGGTGAAGCCGTGCAACTGCGCGGTGATCACCTGGCTGGCCCGCTTGCGCACGGTCAGGTTGCCGGGATCCACGGAAATGTCATAGAAAGGCTTCATCGTGCCTTTGGGCAGCCCACCCCACAGCAACGAAGTTCCGTATCCCAGGAAGCCCGGACCCGAAAGGCCGAGCCACAAAAGCACCACCGCCGAGACTACTGCAGCGGAAGAGAAACTGAACACCCACGAGGTTCTGGCTACCTCTTTCGCTTCGGAATGTTCCGCAACCGATAGGGTATCGGCGGCCAGCAAATGGAGGAACGGGTCGCCGGCGTTCTGCTCCATCTTTTCGCTGAGAGTGAGGAGCCGTTCTTCGAACTGCGGAAATTTGGATTCGGCCTGGCGGGCCGCCCGGCGCCGGTTCAGGCGCATTACCGGGATCACCAGCGCCGCGGCGATGGCAAAGGCAATGCCGAAGAAGAGCAGCACGCGCGCACCCACCACGCTGGGGTTGGAGAACGAGAAGTGGTTGGCAAAGAGCACCGCCACCACGGTGAAGATCAGCGCCGCGCCCGCCGTAGCTGCCAGGCCGCGAGTGACCGCGAGCAAGCGCAGCCGCCGTTCGACAGCGCTTAAATACTCCGCCAACCGATCCAAAGGTCTCATCCTACCTCTTTGTCTACTGCAAGATGCCGGTTACCGAGAAATGACTCAGCCGCTGCCAGCGCAAGCACCGCCAGCATCACATACCACCATAAAGATAGCGGCTTTTGTTCCCCTTCCGTGGCCTCCCCGGGCACAGCAGTCCCCTGAGCCGTATTCTGCCACAAACTGAGGGTCTCCTGCGGGACGGGGGTCAGGTCGGACTCATGCCGATCGGAGTTCACCGCTACCAGCTCATTTCGCCCGTTAGGACGACGAATGTCGTAGAACCCGGTCATGGTGAACTGGACGTTGGGCGCCTTGGTGGCCTCTTCGAGCGAAAGCGCGCGCTCGCCCTTGGGGTCAAGCACATCCACGGCCACGCCTTTTTCCTTGGAATCGCGCAGCTCGGCAAACGAACCCACGGCCACGCTGGGCGGGTCGTCGGTCAGGCGGCCGAGGTACTGCGCAGTCCGCGACACGAAGGGGACGAAAGACTTGTGCAACGGAAAATCGTTGGCGATATTGTCAAACGTCGAGGTGAATACCAGGACGTGGCCCTCACCCAACTGCTCATCCAGCAGCAGAGGCGTTCCGTCCGTGAGCCTGGCCGCAACGCGCGCTTTGCCCGGTTCCACGCGGATGGCCTGATAGAACTTCACGTCGTCCCAGCGACTGTCTTTCAGGATGGAGGGGTGCCCGGTGTCCAGAAAGCCGGCGGTCTCGAAGCGCTCATTTTCGCGTGCTGCATAACTCGAGCCCTCCACCTTAGTATCCGCGACGGGCACTTTGGAGGTAGCCATGGCCTGGCGTCCCAACGCGATCAGGACCGAGCCGCCGCGGCGCACGTAGTCGCGCAGTTGATTCTCGAAATTCGGCGATAGGGCCGACACGTCGGAAAGCACTACGAACGCGTATTGCGATGGCGACAGGTTGGTGGTCTGGTCCACGCTGGCCGCGTCGATGACGAACGCCGATTGTCCGGAGGCCTGCAGAGCGTTTTGGAAATAGAACAGCCCGCGCGTGCTGTCAGCCTCGTGCACGAAAAGGGCATGGCGCGGCTCGACGCGCTCCACCGAAAAGTAGAAGATGTCGTCGTTGGGCAGCGCATCGCCGGAATCGATGCGCACTGCCCCTTTGTTCAACCCGAAGGGAACATCGAGCGACGTGAATTCCACCGTGGCGCGCCCGCCTTCCGGTACCACGACCGGCTTGGTTTCGATATCACGCTGATTGAGAACCAGAGTGACTTGCCGGGTGGCTTTCGGACTGTTGGAGCCGACCACGGTTACCTCGACGCGCGTTTTCTTAGCGTCGTACACCCGCCGCGGCGCCACCACGTTTTCCACCGCAAAATTGGGCACCGGACGGGAGTCGATGGGATGCGTATGAAGGCTTACCTGGGCATTCAGCTTGAGGTCGTTGAAATTCGGCGGCATACCGGTCTGCTGCATGTCCGAATAGAGCTGAACGTCGAGAGGCTGTTTAGTAGCCTGGGCGATGGAGCGCAGTGAGCGGGTCAGCTCCGCGTACGAGGTCCGCGCATCCGAAGCTTCAATGGCGTCGATCCCGGCATCGAGCGGCGCGTGATCGTCGGTGATTTCCGACATTACCTGCACGCGCGATCCGAACGCCAGCACTTCGGCGCGTTCCGACGGCCGCAGACCCGCCACCTCAGCCTTAGCCTGGCGCTTGGCCTGATCCAGCCGGCCATCCGCGCGCATGCTCAGCGAATTGTCGATGGCCAGCACCGTGATCTCGCCCGACCGCTGCAGAGGCAACAGCTTCTGCTGCATGTAGGGATGGGCAAACGCCAGAACGATGAGGATGATGAGCAAGGTGCGCAGCGCAAATAGCAGCAAGTACCGCAGGCGGTGGTGCTTGATGGAACTTTGCGTGCGCCGCTCGAAGAACATCAACGAGCTGAACGGCGTCGGCGTGGTCTTGTGTTTCTGCAGCAGGTGAAGCCAGATGGGCAACCCTACCGCCACCAGACCACCCAGAACCCATGGCGTCAGGAATCCCACTACATCCTCCCCTGCCGGATGCTCAAGTATTCGCGCAACCCTTCATCCAGCGGGCGTGCGGTGTTCACCAGGAAATAATCCAGACCCGCCGACTTCGCCTTGGAGCGGAGCGCTTCGATGTGGGCGTCGATCTTCTGGCGGTATTCGGTGCGCGCATACTCCGGCGACACTTCCAAAGAGTTGGCCGGATTCTCCATGTCGACCAACAGCATGGGTTCGCGGAACTTGGGCACGATCTCCTGCGGATCGAGAATGTGAAACAGAATCACTTCGTTGCCTTTGAAGCGGAGCGGCTCTACCGCCTTGACGATCGAATCGGGGTCCGCGTAGAAATCGGAAAGTACCAGCACCAGGCCTTTCCGATGCAGGAACGTCTGAAAGTGGACGAATGGCTTGGCAAAATCGGTGTGAGTACCGACCTGCGCCTTTTCGATGGCGTGCAGCAGGCGAAAGATCTGGCCCTGACGAGTGGACGGCGGAATGTAGTTGGTGACGTCTTCATCGAAAATGATGAGCCCGGCCGCGTCGCGCTGCAAGTTGGCCATGTAGCAAAGCGAAGATGCCAGAAACCGCGAATAGTCCAGTTTGTGCACCGTATGCGATCCGTAGGCCATGGAAGCCGAGGTATCGAGCAGCACCAAAACCTGCGTGTTGGTTTCGCCGCGGTAGCGTTTGAGAAAACAGCGATCGGTGCGAGCGAAGACGTTCCAATCGACGTGCCGCAGATCGTCGCCCTCGGCATAAGCTCGATATTCGGCAAATTCCTGACTGAACCCAAAATCGGGTGAGCGGTGGAGACCGGCAACAAAGCCCTCGACCACGGTCTTGGCGATGAGGTCTAAGCCGGAGATGGATGCCAGGGTCGCGGGATCGAGGAATTGTTGGATCATCTTATTGGTTCACCGCACATCAAGAAAAGCCTATTTAGCCGCCGATGAACGCTGATGAACGCGGATAGAAAACAAGAATTTAATATGTTCCCATCAGCGTTCATCAGCGGCCAAACTGTTTTTAAGGCTACCGCTAATCCCGGGGCGACGCCTTCGACTCCAGTACTTTTTTCAAAATGTCGTCCTGTTTCAGCCGGTCCGACTCCGCATGGAAGTTCAGCAGGATGCGGTGGCGCAGCACGGGGATGTACAGCGCGCGGACATCCTCGTAGGTTACGTGGTAGCGGCCCTTCATCAGCGCCCGCGCCTTGGCGGACAATACCAGGAACTGCGCGGCGCGCACACTGGCACCGTAATTCACATACTTTTGGACGAAATCGGGGGCGGTTTCGTCACGGCTGCGCGTGCAACGAACCAGCTCGATGGCATGTTTTGCCACGCTTTCGCCGATCGGCACCATGCGCACCAACTGCTGGAAGTCCAGAATCTCCTGCGCGTTGGTGACCGGGTCCGCCTGATCGACGTGGGTGATGGTGGTGAGATCGACTACCTTCAGCTCCTCGGCGGAATTCAAATAATCGAGCACCGTATTGAACAGGAAGCGATCAAGCTGCGCTTCGGGCAGCGGATAGGTGCCTTCCAATTCGATGGGGTTCTGTGTGGCTAGAACGAAGAATGGGGCGGGCAGTGTATAGGTGTGGCCGCGCACCGTGCAGGCCCGCTCTTGCATGGCTTCGAGCAGCGCGCTCTGCGTCTTGGGCGGCGTGCGGTTGATTTCATCGGCCAGCATCACGTTGCAGAAGATCGGACCGGGCACGAAAGTCCACGTGCGCCGTCCTGTGGTGGAATCCTCTTCGATGATGTCGGTCCCTGTCATGTCGCTGGGCATCAAGTCGGGCGTGAACTGGATGCGCTTGAACTCCAGGCCCAGGGTCTGGGCCAGGGTCCGAACCAGCAAAGTCTTAGCAGTGCCCGGGAGACCGGTGATCAGGCAGTGGCCGCCCACGAACAGGGCGATCATGACCTGTTCCAGCACCTCCTCCTGACCCACGATGACGCGGCGCACCTGCGTCACCATCTCGGCTTGCACCTGGCGGAAACGCTTGATCCGCGCCTCTAACACCTCGGGTTGCATCTGCGGCGTCACTGTCGACATGAGAAGTGTTTTTCCGTTTCTATTTTGATTCGGTATTGCTCAATTCCAAAAGCAACTTCTGCGCCGGGCGGAAACCGGGAGCGGTTTCGAGCGCGGCAAAAACTTCTTCCTTGGCCTTCTCGGACTGGTGATTGGCCGCGAACGCGCGCGCCAGGTCGTAGTGCGCCTGCGCGGGATCGAGCGGCTTATGCGCTACCACGGCCCCGAATTCGCGTATGGCGCCGGCCGTGTTGCCTTGGTCGAACCACAGCTTGCCCAGCATCTCGTGCTGCTCGTTTTCCATGGGATAAATGTAGTTGAGCCGCTCCAGCACCGCCGCGGCTTCCTTCTTGTTACCGGCTGCTTCGAGAGCCTTGGCCAAGGATATGATCGTGCCGGGATTGCGTCCGCCAACCTTAACGTAACGTTCCAACTCAGCGATTTCGGCGGGCTTGTCGCCCTTTTCCTTATCAGCGTTGGCCAGGAACTCGTAAACGCTGCCGGCCTCCACATAGTCCGGATACAGATCCCGCAGCGGCGTTCCTCTCGCAATCACGGCGCCCCAGTCCTTCGTCTTCGACAGCTCGTTGAGCTCCTTGATGCCGGCTCGCCATTTATCGAAATTGTCGACCACCTTGCGGGTGTCATTTTCCACGAACTCGAGGAACTGCTTGTCGAATTCTTCCGGCTCAATCTTGAGCTCTTTGCGAACCACTTCGCGCGTCTCCTCGCCCGCGCCGAAATCGTGCAGCATGGCGAGCAGGGTGTCCCAGCCCCACTTATCGTTGATGTAATCGCAGATGCGGCCGCCCTGGAAATAGCTCACGATCACTTGCGAGGGTTCGGTGGGATGCACGAAGCCGCGGTCGAGCTCCGCAATGGGCAGCAGTTTCTTGTCCTTGATGGCGCGGATGATGTCCGGGCTCAGTCGATCGCCCCACTCGGGATTGACCGCGGTCTCTTCATGCACCGCCATGCCCTCAGTGAACCAGCGCGGCACACGAAACCCCGTGGCGGTGAGAGTGTACACGTGGCTCATCTCGTGCCACAGCGTGGAGGCCCAGTGAAACTGTCCCGGCGGACGGCCCGAGGGGCTATCCATAGCGATGGAGTAACCGAAAGTCACGCCCAATGCGCCCAGGCCCGGCAGACCGAGCGTGCGCACCGCGAAATCTTCGTGGTCGGGATAGACCTCCACCTGCACCGGTTTGTCGAGCTTCATCTTGTACTTCTTGTCGTAGGTGGCGATCACGCGCAGCATCTCCGCTTCGAAGTACGGATGTAGCAGCTCGGCTTCCTTCTTATTCAGCACCAGCGTCGTGGTATCGGTTTTGAAGGTAACGAAGTTCTTGTAGCTGTCCATCAACTTCAGCGAGTTGTTGGTGGCAGCGTCGCGGAAACCGTTGTCATAAGCCTGCTGGAGTTGCTTGCGGGCCTCATCGCTCTGCCCCAGGCGCATCAGGTTGACGCCCAGTTGCGAACGCGCGGCATCGAGCTGCGGATCGAGTTCCAGGGCCTTGCGGTAATACTGAATGCCCTCTTCGTAGCGCCGATTGATGACGAAGAAGTGCCCGGCAATCTCGTATCCTTTAGCGGCGTGCGGATCCCAAGGCGTATTTTTCTTGTCGCTCAACCAATCGATGGTTGCCAGAAAAGCCTTCGCCGCCACCGAATTGGAGTCGATCGCCAACGCTTTCTTCGATTCCTCGATGGCTTTGGGATTATCGTTATCTTCCAGCGCCATGCGCGCCAGCAGTTCCTGCGCCTCCACCAGCTTGGGATCGCCTTCCAGGGCCTTCTTCGCCAGAGCCGCGGCGCGCTCGTCGAAATCGCCCGCCTCGAGCAGAGCCATGCCCAGAAGGGCCGGCGGATAATCCTTCTTTAACAGCAGGACCTTTTGGAACTGCTCGCCGGCCTCCTTGAGGTAGGCCCGGTCGAGAAGCATGCGGCCCCAATGCACGCGGTAATCGACATTATTGGGAAACTTGGCGGCCAGGGCTTCAAAGGCGTCGTTGGCGTCCGGATAGCGATGCGCTTTCCACAACCCTTCCACCTGCTCCATGCTTTGCGCCGAAAGTCCGGCGGCCACCGCAAGAGCCACAACGCTCAGCCCGAGGATCTTCACTTATCCAACTCCTCCTGCGTTTTGGCTAGCTCCAGCAGAAGCGTGGTGAGCTGCTTCTTGTATTCCTGCTCCGGCAAGGCGGCCTTGTCGTATTTCAACTTGTCGATGGCTTCTTCCAGCTGCTCTTTTTTTTCCAGCAGCGGGCGCTTGTTGGGATCGCGCGCGGCCGCGGCATTGGCTCCCATGTGCACCATGGGAAACACCGAAGCCAGTTTGCCCTCTCCGTTTTCGGCGGAAGGAGTCCGCTCGCCTTCCCCTTTGCCAGTGTCTTCCAACACTGCATGCTCGGTGGCCAGACGCTTCTGCGAATCGAAGAATTCGGTGGTCTTGCGCTGTGCGTAATGGAAGGCTTCGAGTGCCGAGACCGTATCGTTCTTGTCGGCATCGGCGGCCGGCTCGCGCAGTGCTTCGGCCCAGTAGCGCGCAAATACCGTGGCATTTTTCTCGGTGCCGGTCTTGGTGGCGGTAATGACGATGCGGTTCTTCTTCTGCAGGAAGGAGATCGAGCCGCCGCTGCAGCTGGTCATGTTGACTACCAACTGCCGCGTGGCGGGAATCTTGTCGAGCAACGCGCCCAGCTCAGTGCCGGTGATATCGGGCCCGGGAATGTTGAACTTGTAATCGGTGCCATCGAAGCTGCCATGCCCGATCAGCATGAGAACCATACCATCCTCGGGCTTAGCTTGCCGTGCGATCTCGCCCAACTTGGCGCGGATCTGGTCGCGGGTGGCGGCGGGAAGCGTGCTGATGTTGGCGTCGCCGCCGGCGCGCTTCAGGCTGGAATCGATATCTTCCGCCCACATCTTGAAACGCTGCTCGTAATCGGGCTCGCCGCCCAGGCCCGAGATGGTGACGTAAAAAGTGGCCGCCGGCGCGGAGAGAGCAGCCGCCAGAAATAACACCGGGATTCTTGCCTGTTTAACCCAGCTCATACTACGCCCCACCTTCTCCGCAGCAGCCACTCGGCGGCTCGTATGCCCACCACCAACAGAAAGATGATCGGCATGTCCCACAGATCGCGGGTCTCGCGCGAAGTGATGCCGGCTTCGGAATAGGATATTTCACTGCCTAGCTTAGACGCCTCGTCCGGCGTGAAGTACCGGCCGCCGGTTTGGTCCGCGAGCTTTTGAAGCAATTCCTTGTTTTGCCCGACGTGGAAGTTTTCGGCCACACCATCTTCGCGGCGGAAGTTGAGCACGTCGGTTCCGACTTGTTCCTGTTCCTGCCCCGCCAGGATCTCGGCCACGTAAGTCCCCGGCTTCTCCGCCGTCCATTCTCCCGCGTAGATTCCCTCCTCGGAGGGCACCGGCGCCAGCTCCAGCGTGGACGATGTGCCATCCGGCGACAGGAATCGCGCCTGCACCTTGGCCGTGTTGAGCGGTTTGAATTCCTTGTCGCGCACTTCGACGCGAATCGGCACATGCGTGTCGTCGGCTAAAACGGATTTCGGCGTGGTGGCAGTCACCTGCCCCGGCGTATCCGTCACCAGGTAGCGGAACATCTGCTGCCAGAAAGTGGCGTGGGTCTTATCGGTGTGATCGAGCCACATTTTCCAGCGCCAGCTTCCCGAGGTGGCGAAGACCGCAGTGCGTCCGCGGCCGTAATTCTCCGTTACGAGCAGAGGCGAGCTCGACCGCGCGGCCGGATTCACATTCAACAGGACGGTTGCGCCCGGTTTCGGCTCGCCCACCACCTGGTAATTGGCCACCTGCGGCATCTGCTTCCAGCGCTGCACATTGCGTTCAGGATTCTCATCGAGGCGCGTGAGAATGCTTTCGCGGCCGGCGGGCGTCAGCTCGACGCTCGAAAAATCGCGGAAGAACGTGCCCCGGTTGGGCGGCAATTGCACCGGCACCAGATCGGCCAATGGCGAACTGGGGTACCCGCCATCGGAGAGGCTGGCGCGCCCGCCCAGGAAAAGCAGTCCGCCGCCGCGCCGGTCCACAAAATCGCGGATGATCTGCTGCTGCGTTGGCGTGAAGTAACTGGCCTCGACATTGTCAATCATGAGGCCTTCGAACTTGAACAGATCTTCCGGCTTCGCAGGAAAACCGTCTTCCAGTTCCTTGGGGTCGGTCTTCACATCGGAGGGGCAGCCGACTTGCGCGGCGCAGGGTTGGCGCAAGAACTTGTTCTGAGTGGTCCGCACCATGCCGAAAATCTGGATATCGGGATACTCATCGGTGGCGCGCCCCACGAACTTGTATTCCCATTGCGGCTCGCCATCGATATAAAGGATGCGCGGCTTGCGCCCCTGCACGTAGACCCCGCGGGTGACCTTATTATTCAGGTTGTTCTCTTCGCCGGATACCGGATCGGCCGCGATTTCGAGCGACTTGGGTCCCGCCGTTCCAACGTTGAAAGTCAGCGTCTCGGTCTGCAAGGCGCCGTCGCCCTTCAGCGTGACATCCTGCGACACCAGCACCTTGGCGCCATCGTGAACGCTCAGTTTCGTCTTGCTTCCCGATAGCCCGTAACTCTGCAGCGTCACCACCGCGGTGAGCCGCGATTGCGGCAGTGCGCGCGCGGGCAACACGGCGTCCAGAATCTCGATATCGCGCGCCGGATGCTCCCGCCCAAACCCGATGGTGTGAACCGGAATGCTTTGGCGGCGAATCGCGGCGATGGTCTGCGCGTCGATGCCGCCCGCGTTATCGGCCCCGTCGCTCATGAGCACGATGGCGCCCAGGGGCAGTGAAGACGATTCCGCCAGCGCGCGCTCGAGCGTGTCGCCGATGCGGGTCGCCGGAGCGTTGCCCTTCAGCTCGGCGGCATTCTGCATGCGGTCCGGCTCGGTGCCGAATTTATAGAGCCGCACCTGAAAGCGCTCTGACAGCGATTTCAACAGTCCCCCGTTCAGCACAGCCTGTTCGCGGGCCAGGCGGGTTCCGGAAGAATCGTCGATCGCCATACTGTGCGAATCGTCCACCAGCACGGCAATTACGTTCTGCTGCGGGCGCAGCGTAGCCACGCTCAGCGCGGGATGCCAGAGCAGAAACAGAATCAGCGCAATTAGCGACGTTTCCAGAATCCAGATGGCCAACGGGCGCGCGCCCGAGAGCAGGCCATGATTGCGCCGCACGTGCCAAAAGAGCAATCCGGCGGCCACCAGAATCGCGACTGCCAGCAGCCACACGGGCCAGGGCGTCAGCAGTACGAACTTCCCCTTGTGAAAAAGGCTGGCCGGGTATTTGAAGAGAAGCTCAAACATTGGCGTCCACTTCTAAGAGACGATACCACTATGGACGTGGTGGCAGGAGGTTCGAGTTTCCAGCATTCCGGGAACGGGGTGGGGAGTGCCGCATGGGACGCGCCCTACTGCCCTCTTATGTGACTAAGGATATCACGCGCTGTTATGCTGGGGTGGCTTATGGAACTGAAGCTGGTGCCACTGGAGATCCCTGAAGGCGGCAACGTGATTGTGGGGCAAACGCACTTTATCAAGACCGTGGAGGATGTCTACGAAGCCATTGTGAACACGGTTCCGCAGATGAAGTTTGGTGTTGCTTTCAACGAAGCTTCGGGGCCCTGCCTGACGCGCGTGGATGGCAATGACGAAGCGCTCAAACTGATGGCCCAGAGGAACGCATCGGCCCTGGCGGCGGGACATGTATTCGTGGTGACGATGCGCGAGGGCTATCCCATCAATGTGCTGGGTCGCATCAAAGATGTGCCGGAAGTCTGCTCCATCTTCTGCGCCACAGCCAACCCCGTGCAAGTGGTGGTGGTGGAAAGCGAACAGGGCCGTGGCGTAGTGGGCGTGATCGACGGCGTCCCGCCTAAAGGCGTGGAAACCGGCGAGGACGCCGAGAAGCGCCGCGGGTTTTTGCGGATGATTGGATACAAGCGGTAGAGCAAGCCCATAGCCTGGCTTGCCGGCGACAAGATCGCCAGCGCTACGTAACGCCGGCGGTCTTCGCCGCCGGTGGGTTTGGTACTTACTTCGCCAAATCGATCCCGAGCTTCTTCAACTCCTCGGAATAATACCGCCGGTGGAGCAGATCCCACTCCTCGGTGCCTTCGGGAATTTCGCGCTTCTGGGAACGGATCTTCTGCCGCGCCAGGCGGTCGACTTTATCCTCCGCCGTCAGCAGCTCGGTCATGACGCGCAGAATCTCCAGCCGCACATTATTGCTGTCTTTGTCCTTGAGCCGCAGATCACGGCTCTTGCGCAACATTTCGACGATCCTGTGCGACATGTCCGTCACTTTATCGGGCGAGAGCTTCATGGCGTCGCCGGTATCGCGGCCCGAGGCACGGATCACCTTGCGTTGCGAGATCAGCGTGTTCTTGATCTTGCGGAACATGTCCTGGTAGCTCACGCCTTCGCGGCGCATGTACTCGCTATATTGGCTGAGAAGATCGCGCACCTCGTCGTTGAGGCGGTCCTCCACGGCCAGTTCGCCGGCGATCACTTCGGCGACTTTGTCGGCCACGAGATCCGGGTTGGTAGTCTCGAGGACGCCGGGTGTCAACCTCTTGACGAGCCGTCTGGAAAGGTAGACGACAAACTCTCTGGCAAGCAGCATTCTGTAGGGGGCGAAGAAGTTAGTTTATCACGCCCGCAGCGGCGCAGGCGGTGAGAAAATAGGGCATGACCGCGAAGGATCGGTTGGACAAGCACGACCGGGAGATTGCCGCCATCCGCAAGTTGATTCTCACCGGGATGAAGATGATCAACCAACTGGCCGCATCGCAAAAAGAGACGGATCGGCAGCTAAAAGAGACGGATCGGCACTTACAGGCATTTATTCAATCGATGCGCCGCGGTAGCAACGGCCATACGAAACGGCCGGTTCCGGGAGAATAACCCGGTTGGTGCGGACGGTGGGACTCGAACCCACACGGCCCTTGCGGGCCAGCGGCTTTTAAGGCCGCTATGTCTACCGGTTCCATCACGTCCGCGGTTGTTCTGATTTTACACCGCGGTTTCAATTTCCCGGCCTGATACGAGAGAATAAGGCGTGACCTTGAAGGAACGCGCGGACCTGCACGACCGCGAGATCGCCGCCATCCGCAAGCTGATTCTCACGGGGATGAAGATGATCAACCGGAACCAGGAGCAGATCAACGAACTTGTCGCGGAAGGAAAGCGCACTGACCAACGACTGAGGAGCCTTGAGGCTAGCGTTCAGCAGTTTGTGGACGGGTTGCGTCGCGGCGGCAACGGCCACAGCAAGCGGCCGCTCCGCTAACCTCGCCGGCCTTACACGCTCAATGCCTGCACCCTTCGAAAGTATTCCACGGTCGGCTTGAGCCCCTCCTCCAGCGACACCACCGGCCGCCAGCCCAACAGCTTTTCCGCTTTGCCAATATCCGGTTTCCGCTGCTGCGGGTCGTCCTCGGGCAGCGGCTGAAACACAATTTGGGATCGCGTCCCCGTCAACTTCCGGATCTGTTCGGCGAATTCCAGAATCGTCATCTCCCGAGGATTCCCCAAATTGACGGGATACCGCTCCTCCGAGAGCATCAACCGGTAAAGGCCATCCACCAGATCGCTGACGTAACAGAAGCTGCGCGTCTGCCGTCCGCTCCCGAAAACTGTCATCGGCTCTTCGCGCAGCGCCTGGTCCAGGAATGCCGGCACCACCCGCCCATCGTTCAGTTTCATGCGCGGCCCGTACGTGTTGAAGATGCGCGCGATGTTGGTGCGCACCGCATGTTTGCGATGGTAGGCCATGGTGACGGCTTCGGCGTAGCGTTTGCTCTCGTCGTAGCAGGAGCGCGGTCCCACCGGGTTCACATTGCCCCAGTACGTCTCCACCTGTGGATGCACCAGCGGGTCACCGTAGCATTCGGAAGTGGAGGTCAACAGGAAGCGCGCATTCTTTTCGCGCGCGAGTTCCAGCATGCGCTGAGTGCCGCGGGAGCCGACCTCCAGCGTCTCGATGGGGTGCTCCAGATAATCCTTGGGGCTCGCGGGCGAGGCCATATTCACCACGCAGTCCACCGGTCCATCGATGGAAAACTCGTCAGTAATATCCTGTTCGATGAAGCGAAAACGCGCTTCGCCAGCCAGGTGTT